>Ga0209727_1000846_pt1 | contig 29876 bp, 23 predicted proteins | sample RifGroC1_FD_183995 | JGI IMG/M metagenome (GOLD analysis project Ga0209727, IMG submission 183995) | Groundwater microbial communities from Rifle, Colorado, USA - Groundwater C1 (SPAdes) (version 2) | ecosystem: Environmental > Aquatic > Deep subsurface > Groundwater | place: Rifle, Colorado...
TACCGCCCCCGTTCCATATCCTCCCAGAACATAATCCGCCACGAAAACCGGAATTTCTTCATCGTTAAAGGGGTTGATCGCCATGATTCCCTTAAGTTCGACTCCCGTTTTTTCCTTGGCCTCCATCCTATCCAGTTCCGTCTTATTCTTCGCCTCTTCGACATAAGCTTCTACTTCTTCGAGATTATCTATTTTCAGCTTGTCATCCTGAACTTGTTTCAGGATCTCGTGTTCCGGCGCCACAACGACGTATGTCGCTCCGAATATCGTATCTACCCGAGTAGTGAATACCTCAATGGTTTGTTTTGAAATTTTATCATTGGAACTTGAAACTTGATTAGAAATTTGGAATTTGGAATTAGAAATTCCGCTTAAATTTGAAATCTTAATTTCAAATTTAACGGTTGCTCCTTCCGATTTTCCAATCCAATTTCTCTGATTTTTTTTCGTATGTTCCGGCCAATCAACCTTGTCCAAATCCTCAATCAACTCGTCGGAAAAATCGGTTATCTTGAAAAACCAACCAGGAACTTCCTTTTGGACTATTTCGGTTCCGCACCTGTCGCAGTTTCCGTCCGCCACCTGCTCATTGGCGATGACCGTCTGACAAGAAGGGCACCAATTCGCCTTTTGCGTTTTCTTGTACACCAAACCGTTCTCGAAAAATTTTCCGAAAATCCATTGTGTCCATTTGTAATATGACGGATCGGAAGTCACGGCTTTCTCGTCGAAATCGTAGGCGAACCCTAAAGCGTCCATCTGCTTGATATACGTCGCCATATTGACCCTGGTCGTTTCGGCCGGATGGACTCCGGTTTTAATGGCGTAATTTTCCGCCGGAAGACCGAAAGAATCGAAACCTTGGGGATGAAGGACGTTGAATCCCTGCATTCTCTTGAAGCGATAGAAAATGTCGCTGGCCGTGTAGCTTTCCACGTGTCCCATATGTAAGCCGGTTCCCGAAGGATACGGAAACATGTCCAAAACGTAGAATTTTTCTTTAGCCGTGTCGTCCTTGTTTATCTTGAAAAGACCGGTCTGCTGCCATTTCTGTTGCCATTTCTTTTCGATTTTTGACGGATCATACTTAGCCATAAATTTAAGATTATTTTCCTATTAAATGTTTTTTTCTACTTGCTTTTCAAACGCCATGTAAACATTCTCCAAGAGGCAGGCAATCGTTACTGGACCTACTCCTCCGGGCACGGGAGAAACATAGGTCGCGATTTCTTTCACTGACTCAAAGTCCACGTCGCCCAAAACTTTATTCTCATTCTCGACTATTCCCCCGTCTATTATAATCGCGCCCTTCTTGATCATGTCACCATGAATAATCCCGGGTTCTCCGACGGCGGTCACCACGATATCCGCTTTCCTTATTCGCTCAACCTCAGCCGTAACATTTTCAAAAAGAACGTATTCCGTCCTCACGCCTTTTCTTTGCAAAGCGGTCCGCATGACCTGCCCGAATTTTTCCGAATTAGCGACTACGACCGCATTTTTTCCAGCAAGATCCTCGCCAGCGCTTTCCAGTAAGGTCACGATCGCCTTAGGGAAAACCGGCCAAAAAACATCCCCCTCTTCTTGGAATCTTTCTATGTTTTCCGGATGGAATCCGTCAACATCCTTTTCAGGGGATATCTCATCGATAATCCGCTGGGTATCGAACTTTTTCGGGAGCGGCACCTGCACGATAATACCGTTTATCGTCCTATCGCCATTCAATTCCCTTATCTTCAAAATGATCCCGTCTTCCGTGGCATCCGCCGGAAAGCGAAACAAAGAAAAGTCCACGCCGATCTCGTTCGCCCTTCTCTCTTTGAGTCCGACATATATTTTTGAAGCCTTGTCCTGCCCAACCAAAATGACGGCCAAGCCGGGAACCGACTCTCCTCTTGAGATTTTCTCCTTCAGATCCGCCAAAATACGGTCTGAAACAGGTTTTCCATATAAAATAGTCATGTCATCATTATACTCCAAGATAGGAAAAAAACGCAAAAAAATGCCCGAAAAGCGGGCAATGACCAAGACGCAAGAAACAATAATCAAGTGAATTCCGATAATCAAACTTCAGGTTCCAAATGTTTGAATATTGATTTTTGGAATTTGAATATTGTTTGTATCTTGTATCTTGCTTCTTGTTATTTGTACCTAAGCGCATCCAAAGGATCAGTCTTGCTGGCGCGACGGGCCGGAACAACTCCCGTGAGCAATCCCACGACCGCCGAAGATCCGATAACTCCCAAAACAAGCCAAGTAGGACTATTGAACAGATTGACCGCCTCGCCCCCGAAACGGGTCGCTATAAAATTGATAGTAAAATTAAATATCCTACCACCGGCCCAACCAATGAAAACTCCGGCAAGACCTCCCAGAAATCCCATGATCGCCGCCTCCATGAAGAACATGATGGCGATTCCGCTGTCCGAAGCGCCGATCGACTTCATGATCCCGATTTCTTCCGTCCTTTCCAAGAGGGTGATGGTCATCGTGTTGAACATACCGATTGCGGATACGACCAAGGCGATCGTACCGAAAAGCATAAGGATGATCCTGACGATGCTGAATATCTGATTCGCCTGGTCTACCGTGTCGGAAAGGGATGAGACCAGAAGTCCGCGTTCCAAAATGGCATCGCGAATGATATTCATCTCCCCTGAGGATTTGGCTTTTACTTTCACCTGCCCGTATTTTTCAATTTTCAAATCATCCAGGGAGGCCGAGTTTATATACACGATATTATCCTCTCCCTCCAAAGTTCCGATTATCTTGAAGCGCTTCTCGCTGTTGACCAGCTCGAAGTTACTCTGGAGGTTTCCTGCGACTTCTTCCGTTTTCGGGATGAAAAAGGTGAAGGTCATCTCCTTGCCCATAAGTTCTTCCGGGGTCTTGCCGAAAAGTTGGGCGACGGCAGTATTGATAATTATTCCATTAGGGTCGTCATCCTTGATAAGAGACCCCCTGCTCGCTTTGAAGCCTCCGAGCTTTAAAAAGGAAGGCTTAGAACCGAAAGCGATAAGGTCGGCGGAAAGATCTTCGATGTGTCCCTGGGTCGTGATCTGGAAAGCGGGACTGACCTCATCCACCCCCGACATCTCCTCCAATCCCTGCACGACTTCCCTACTCAAAGAAACGATTCCTGATTTGGCCTCGGAAATATCCAAAGTCAAAAGGGAGTCGGAAGTCGTGATCCTTTCGAGCAAGGTGGTCCGCAGACCTTCTCCCAATGACACAAGGAACATGATAGCCGCGATACCGATACTCATACCGAGCACGGTCAAAAGAGTTCGAGAAGTTCTCGCCTTGAACATCCTGGTGGACAATTTGAATAGGTCGATAAATTTCATGCGGAGTATTTAAGTAGCATTATTAATTCCATTTCCCGAACGACCCTCTCGGCGGTCCCTTTATATAAACCGACTCCGCCTAATGATTTGGCCGTATCCAAACGCTGTAACAACCCGAACCTGTCGATTTTATTTTCCATACGGAGCTTTATGAACGACCTAAACCTGATCAAGCTCTCCGGATCGAGATGGATATTGAATGATTTGACTATGTATTCCGAAATGGAAATAGTGGAGGAATCGGAATCGTTCATGACGGATTCCACCTGGGACAAGATCTCCTTGACCCTGCCGGAAAAATGCTGCACTCTTTTTTTATTCCAACCGGCTCCACCCTCACTCATATCCAGATCAAGTTTCTCCTCCAAGGATTTCTCGTCGATATTTTTAAAAAGAAACTCCTTTAAAATATTCTCGGCCGCGGAGACCTGTTCTTCGGTAAGCTCGGAAAGGACATGGTTCAGGAGTTGTTTGGCTTTGAACGGGATGAGTAATACCCCCACTTGCTGAAGGGAAAGGTTTTTAAAGGTACGCATCAGAAGTTTGAGCTCGCTGGTCATATCCTCCGGCTTTATCTCCATCTCCTCCTTAAGCGCCTCCTTCGGACGCTTGTCGCGGTTGATTTCCTCGCTCTCCTTTTTCCCATCCTTCATGTGGATGATGCGGTCGGCAAAACGCAAATGCTCGGGATTATGCGTAACCATGATCAAGGTCTTCTTGTCCACCCCGTTGATCTCCTTGAATATCTCCAGCACGTTCTCAGCTGATTCGGAATCCAAGTTTCCGACCGGTTCGTCGGCCAAAATGATATCTGGATCATTGATCAGTGCCCTGGCTATGGATACGCGCTGCTTCTGACCTCCAGAAAGCTGGCTCGGGAATCTATGCGCCTGTTCGGCGATTCCAAACCTTCGAAGAAGCTCCATGCCCTTCTCCCTTCGGGATTTGATATCCTCTCCGCGGAAAACTTTCGGAAGGCAGACATTATCCAAAACAGTCAGCGTCGGAATCAAATAGAAGGCCTGGAAAACCATACCTATACTCAATTGATGGAATTCCACGGATTCCTTTTTCGTCATCATCCGAAGGTTTTTTCCTTGCACGAAAACCTCACCATAAGTCGGAGCCTGCAGTCCCGAGATACCATAAAGCAGGGTCGATTTTCCGCAACCCGAAGGACCGAAGATGATGATATATTCCTCGGGATAAATCTTCACGTCAACGCCGTCCAATGAGCGGACTTCGTTGGACTTTCCCTTATTATAGATAACACGAAGCTGGTTGACTTCGATTATTGGATCAGCCATTTCTTGTTTTTCTTTTTGTTTTACTCACGGGTGAATTATAACATGGAATTCGTAAATATTAAACATAAAAATGCCCGAAAAGGGCATCTTACATACGAACTTCCGAATAATTCCTATTTGCGCAGATTTTCCATCAATTTATGGTAAAATCTCAAGTTATGGATGGAGGCGAGCCTCAAAAATAGGGGCTCATCCGTGCGCAAAAGATGACGAAGATACGCCTTGGTATAGCTTTTGCAAGTGTAGCAGTCGCAATTTTGGTCGATCGGCGAAAAGTCCTCCCGAAACTCCTCATTTCCTATGTTTATGGTTTCATAGAAATCCAAGTCTAAGTTATCGGTTACCGGCAATCGGTTATCGGATTTTTTTATATCATTTGAAATTCGGTCATTGGAATTTGATTCGAAATTCGAAATTCGAAATTCGAAATTCGGCTTTTTCCATCGAAAAAGCCTCCCGTGCCTTCCTTCACGGGTCGGAATCACGCAGTCGAACATATCCATCCCGGCTCTGACCGCCGCGACCAATTCTTCCGGTTTTCCCAATCCCATGAGATACCTGGGCTTATCTTCCGGAAGCTCCGAAACCACCCAGTCCAAAATTTCATAAAGATGTTTTCTGGGCTCGCCTACCGCCACCCCGCCAATCGCAAAGCCGTCGAAACCGATCTCCACCAGCCTTTGAGCGCACTCTTTCCTTAAATCTTCATACACACTTCCCTGAACGATGGCGAAAAGCATAGGACGGTCCACTATTTTGTCATCCTGAACTTGATTCAGGATCTTCTTTGCACCGCTCACACTCCTAGATTCCGGATCAAGTCCGGAATGACATTTACTATTTTGAATTTCATTGGAAATTGGAAATTGGGATTTGGAAATTACTTTCCGTTCAAAATGCTCTTTGCATCGCTTCGCCCATCTTATCGTCAATTCCATCGACTGCCTCGCATATTCATATGAACACGGAAAGGGAGGGCACTCATCCAAAACCATGATCATGTCCGAACCGAGATTCAATTGGATGTCGATGGATTTCTCCGGACTCATGAAATATTTTTTGCCGTCTATCGGATCAATAAATTCCACTCCTTCCTCGGTCAGCTTTACTCCGCTCTTGCCGAAATTCTTGGCAGCGCGCGCGCCGAGCGAAAAAACCTGGAAACCCCCGGAATCCGTGAGAATCGGCCCGTCCCAGTTCATAAATTTGTGAAGATCTCCAGCTTTAGCGATCAGGTCATCCCCTGGCCTGAGCCAAAGATGGTAAGTGTTTCCCAAAACGATCTGCGCTCCCAATTCTTTCAAATCCTCGACTGAGACGTTCTTCACCGCTCCCTTGGTGGCGATAGGCATAAAAAACGGAGTATTGATTTCTCCGTTTCTCGTGGTGAGCTTGCCCACTCGCCTATTTTCGATTTTGCGTTTTATCTCAAGCATAGGTATCCATCGTACCGCAATATCCCCCTTAAGTAAAGATTGGTAACCCTATTGCTGCATCCCTGGGACTTTGTAGGCCTCGGGCTTGATGGAGGCATCTTCCGGAAGCTGGGTCGTCTTCTCCTTGCCCTCCAAAAATATTTCATTGCCCGTAAAAGAATCTTTGGCGCTGAATTTCGAGACGTTCAATATCTTAAGCTCCTCCCCGGTCTGATTTTCCTGCGGAGTCACGCTTATCTGGAAGATCACTTCCTTTTTCGGACCAAGAACTCCTGTACCCGCCGGAACGTCCCCGGTTTCCCAAACCACCTCGTTCGTCCTCTCGTTATATGAGACCTTTTCCCCAGACGGATAAATCCTCCCCGTCCATCTGACTCCGGAAGGAAGAGAAGAAACGATTTTTGCTCCACTGATGTCGTTGGAAAGATTGGTCACAGCCCAATGCAAGGTGAAATTAGTCTCACTTCCCACTACCATCGGCAAGGGACCGGAATTTTTTATCTTGAAATCGTCATAATAACCCTTGGTATCGAAAGAAACTTTCGAGTTAAGCTTCACGTTGAGTTCACTGCTGGACACTAATTTGCTCGCTCCACTGGGATTGAGCAGATTGGCGCTATCCACTTTGGCTATGGAACTGATTATGAAATTCTTGTCGCTAGCGCTCCCTATCGGAATCGTTCCCAAAACAGGAACAGAGAAGCGTATCTCTCCTGCGACATCAGGAGAAAGGCTCGCCAACTGCGGAATATCGGAAGCCTTCCAGGTCGCAATTCCGGTTTTCACATCAAAATGGCCGTTCTCGAGCTTTATTTTTGTCATATCCAAGGCCACGCTCTTGATTTCCATGCTCACGATGACATCCTTGAGGACGTAATCGCCTTTATTTCTGTATTTTATGATATACCTCAATGTGTCTCCCGGGTTAGCAACCAAGCTCGGGTTGCCCTCGATTTCCTGGGAAATAGCCAAGGCGGACTCGATTATCTTAGTACTTTTTTCCCTTTCATTGTAAACGATGAAATCTCCATTGTTGCCGCTTTTTCCCAATTGGATTTTCACGGTCTTGCTCTGCGCCGCAGATCCTGTCAGTTTGCCCGAAATCCTGATCTTTCCTCCGCTGTCAGGATTGAGGACTCCGAAATACCAAACGTTATTGCCCTGCGAAGGGACTGGGTCAGAGAAGCCGAATTCGAAACCCTCCGGATAACTGACTTTAATCTGCGCGTCGCTCAAGGACTTCACGTCAAGATTCTTATAATCTATGACGTAATCCACGCTGTCCCCTTCAGTGGCGTCCGTCGGCGCGGCCACTTCCAAAAACATAGGAGAGGTCGTTATGTTGACGCCGATCTGGTTTTTGATTTCAAACTCGCTACTCAGGTTCGAAGGGCTGTATTTCAAATTGGCATGGAGATAAACGGGCGCGTCCTTGGGAGCATAAAAAACTCCGGTAAGCTCGACCGACCCTTCCTCGTTCGCGCCTATGTCCCCGATATATATCTTGCTGTTGTTCGCGTTGAGCTGCTTGAGATTGACGTTGCCGCTACCACTTGGCTGGAAATTTTCCGAATAATTCAATGATATCTCGGCGTCCTTGAGTTTGACACGGTTGCCGTTCTTATATTTCAAAAAGTATCTCACGGGCTGGGTACTGTCAGCCTCCTTCGGTCCGTCTATGGAAAGCGTCACCCGGTCTTCCTGGAAAGCGGTCTTCCTGCTGTAGGAAATATAAACGATTGAGCCGACTATCACGATTATCGTCGCCAAGGCTCCCAAGAGGATCCCGACTATTTTCTTTTGCTTCGGCGTCAATCCCTTTTCCTCCTCAACCCAGGATTCCTCGCGAATAAATTGGTTTTCGCCTTCGCGCCCGGAATAGGAAGGATCGAGCCGGCTCGCTTCGTGTTTTCTTTTATCTAAATCCGAATTGGGATCATAAATGTCCCTATTCAATTCTTCTAGCGGCATATTTTTTTATTTTTATGTTACACTTACGCACTTATCATACCATAATCAGGGACTTAAATCCATTCCAGCGTCTCCTTAATCGCCATCTTGGCGAAATTGACATCTTTCCTCTGCACCTTGAGGCGCACGAAGGACTTGAGATTATTCTTAGTGGCCATGCGCATGAGCTTGACCGAGTTCACACTAAGAAACAGCTGGGAGCGCACGGCTCCGTTGCACTCCGAACAAACCATCCCGCCGCTCTTGGCGCTGAACGCGATTTTCTCTTCCGTGATTTTCTTTCCGCATTCGACGCAACCCTCCGTTTCCCCTCCATATCCCAAGCATTCCAGCAATTTCAAAAGGAAAACAGAGGTAAGCAATTCAACCTTATCCTCATATTCGGAATTATCCATCGTCGAAAAGACCAGACTCTGCGAATCGATCGCCTCCAAATATTCCTTGATAGTCTCGAAGACGACCGGATCCTTATGGTCGAGTTCGACTATCTTATTGAAGATATTGAAAGAGGAGACGATCTTGGAAAGGGCGTAGTAATCGCTGCGCAGCGAGGAGAAATTGTTTTCCACCACCGAGCTGGTGATTTTTCCCATTCCACGGCTCCTGGCGACGGTGATATCCGCATAGGTGAAATTTTCCAAAAGACCGGCCAGCTTCGCCCCGGTCTTTCGGACCCCTTTGGCCAAGGCCTGCACCTTTCCTCCCTCCAAGGTATATAAAGAATAGATGCGGTCGGTTTCCCCCACATCTCTCTTTCCCAAAACTATGCTGGTGTACTTGTATTCCATCCGGTAGTAGCAATTCAAATGGCCTCTGGCCGAATAAATTTCAATTTCACATATTACTTCCTATTTAATCGCGGGATTATTTCAACAAAGACCGGTAACCTGTAAATATGAATTTTGAATTTTCACTACCGGATCCATGAAATCATTAAAGCATAAAAACAAATAACATAGAAATATATAAGTTACGCGTCTATCTCACTGTCATTCCGGACTTGATCCGGAATCCCGTAATTTATAGAGCGATACTTTCTACTACGAGATCCTGAAACAAGTTCAGGATGACAAACGCGTAAGTCCTAAAACAAAAGGTCTCTCTGTTTCCAGGAGACCTTTTGAACGGCTTTGCATTAAAACTATCGCTTAATTTGAATAACAATCTTCCCTCCGTCTATGTCGAATTCCTTCTCTAAGTCGAAATCTTCAGATTTTCCTTCATTCAAGCCGTCGGCAAGCGTTTCCTTGGAAATAAGCTCCCCGAATTTGGAAAACACTTCCGATGTTCCATTATACCATATTTTTATCCTGTTGTCTACCTCAAAGCCGGCTTCCTTGCGCATCTCCTGGATGAAGCGGACGACTTCCCTAGCCATGCCTTCCATTCTCAATTCTTCGGATATTTCCGTGTTAAGTTCCACTTCCTCGGCCAACCCCTTCTCGATGACGACCTCTTTGACATTCAACTCGTCCTTGATAATTTCCTGGAGCTCCTGGCTCTCGATAGGTATCTTTATTTTGACTGCGGAAAGAGGCTGACGCACTTTGATCTTGGCGGTCGCCCTCATCTGAAGTCCCAGACTGATAAGATTTCTGACCTCAGCCATCTCCCTGTTCAGATTATCATCGATCATCGCCGCCTCAAATTCAGGGAAATCCGAAAGATGCACGGATTCCTCTCCCGTAAGATTCTTGTAAATCTCATCCGAAATAAAAGGAGCGAAAGGCGCCATGAGCTGGGAGAGCTTCACCATAACCTCATGCAAAGTCGCATAGGCATTATCCTTGTCGGAATCGTTCTCGCTCTTCCAGAAGCGCTTGCGGGATCTTCGAATAAACCAATTGGAAAGATTGTCTACGAACTTCGGAAAAAGCCTGGCGGTCCTGGCCAAATCATATTGCTCCATGCCTTCATTGACTTCCTTGATGAGCGTATTGAGTTCCGAAAGCATCCACCTGTCCAAGATGTTTTCCGATTTTCCGAAATCCTTTTTCGGATCGAAGCCGTCGATGTTGGCATAAAGCACGAAGAAGGAATATGAGTTCCAAAGCATCCGGAGCGTCCCGCGCACGAACTCGGCCACGTCCTTTTCGGAAAAATTGATGTTCTGCGCGAACACGACCGGCGAGGACATAAGGTATAACCGCATCGCGTCGGCGCCGTATTTGTCAAACATGAGCTGCGGGTCCGGATAGTTCTGGAGGCGCTTGCTCATCTTCTTGCCGTCCTCCGCCTGCACGGTCCCGTTTACAATAACGTTCTCAAAGGCATGTGAATCACGGACAGTGGTGGAGATCATATGCAGATAATAGAACCACGCCCTGGTCTGATCCTGCCCTTCCGCGATGAATTGCGCCGGGAAACTTCCTTCGAATTTCTCCTTGTTCTCGAAAGGATAGTGCTGTTGGGCGTATGGCATCGAACCGCTGTCGAACCAGGTGTCGAGAACGTCCGGAACGCGCTTCATATCCTTGCCGCATTTTTCGCATTTGAAAACGATCTTGTCCACAATGTGCTTATGGATGTCAGTGATTTTTTCTCCGGAGATTTCTTCCAGCTCAGCCACGCTGCCGAAAACCTTCATCTCTCCGCACTCGCATCTCCAAATCGGAATGACCGAAGCCCAAAACCTCTGACGGCTGATCGACCAATCGCGCGCGCCTTCCAGCCATTTGCCGAACCTTCCCTCTTTCATATGCGCAGGAACCCAGGAGATCTGCTTGGCGGTTTCCAAAGCCCGCGCTTTCATCTTCAACACGTCCACGAACCATGACGAAGTCGCGTAATTAAGAAGCGGCGTGTCGCATCTCCAGCAATGCGGATAGCTGTGTTCGTATTTTTCCTTGGAAAAAAGCGCTCCGTGCTTGGCTAAATATCTGATGATTTCCACGTCCGTCGACTGGTGGTCGCCCAGCGGCTTCACATGGAGTCCCGCGAAATCTGTCGCCTCCTCCTTGATGATTCCGTCCATGCCGATATGCTGGACGAACGGCAACGCCATCCTTTTTCCCAGATTCATATCGTCCTCTCCGAAAGCCGGAGCGATATGCACAACCCCTGTTCCTTCCGCGGTCGTCACGAAATCGGCGGCATAAATTTTCCAGCCGTTTATCTTGTTCTCGATTTCTTTTTCCTGATAATAGGGAAACAGTGGCTTATACTTCTTGCCCACGAGCGAACTTCCTTTCACGTGTTTCAAGATCTCATACTCTTTCTCCTTCATCACTTCTTCCAATTTGTCTTTCGCCAAAATCAGTTTCTCGTCCACGAATCCTTTCTCCTTGTCCACTCTGGTTGTTTGCACCAGGACGTAGTCTATATATTCTCCCACGGCCAAAGCGACGTTCCCAATCAATGTCCAAGGGGTCGTCGTCCAAGCCAAGACGTAAGTTTTCACGTCTTTCTCTTTTTTATTCGTAATTCGTACATTCGTATCAGATTCGTAATTCGTAGAGAGTAGCTCGAATTTGGCCACAGCCGAAAGGTCCTTGACCATCAGATAACCTTCAGCGACTTCGGATTGCGAAAGGGTCGTCTCACAACGCGGGCAGATATGCATCGCACGATATCCTTCATAGATAAGCCCTTTATCCCAAAGCTGTTTAAAAACCCACCAAATAGATTCCATGTAAGAAAGGTCCATAGTCTTGTAGGAATTTTCCATGTCAGCCCAGCGCCCAAGTCGGCCGATGACTTTTTTCCATTCCTCCACATATCCCAAAACCTTGCTGCGGCAAAGCTCATTGAATTTCTCCACTCCCAATTTCTCGATATCCTTCTTGGTTTTGGATCCCAACTCCTTCTCCACGATGTTCTCGATCGGAAGACCATGGCAATCCCAGCCCCACTTCCTTTCCACGTAAAATCCCTTCATCGTCCAAAACCTCGGCACCACGTCCTTCATCGTGCTGGAAACCAAATGGCCGTAATGAGGGGTTCCCGTCGCGAAAGGCGGGCCGTCATAAAAACTATACCGCTTGGCATCTTTTCTTTTTTCCAAGGACTTCTCGAATATTTTTTCCTCGTTCCAGAATTTCAGGACTTCTTCCTCCATCTTCGGGAAAGTCTGTTTAGGGTCGATTTTTTTGAACATATTTTTATGATTATTATTTAATATTTTTCAATTTGAAAAAAAATTATCCAGCCCCCATTCGTATATTCGTAACAAATTCGTAATTCGTAGAGAGAAACAAAAAATCCCTATGCAAAAAAATGCATAAGGACGCGCGTCACGTCGTTCAGGAACGACCGTGATCAAAGCGTGGTACCACCTTAATTCAGTCCGTAGTTCGTAGTTCGTAGTTCGTAGAAAAAATTCTAAAAACTAAAAACTAAAAACTAAAAACTCTTCATTCCGGCTGTTACGGGCCTGCCCGACGGATTCTACTTCGCTTATTGTCATTCCGGACTTGATCCGGTCTTGATGCCCCTTGAGGGTAAATCTAGACCCTGAATCAAGTTCAGGGCGACAAGTCGTTTCTTCCCGCAGCTCCGAGGTGATTTCCTCATCAAAGCCTTTGATTATTTTGTATATATATTCTACTTCAAACTCTCATAAATTTCAAGCGTCTTTTTCGCCGTCTCATCCCAATCGAATTTCTGAGCGATGGCGAATCCCTTTTCCTTGTAAGTACTGCGTAGATTCCCGTCCTCAATGAATTTCTTCATCGCGTCTTTGATTTCGTCAACACTAAGCGGGTTCACATATAGCGCCCCGTCTTTGGCTATCTCCGGAAGAGAGGAAACGTTGGAAATGATCGCCGGGGTCTTGGTCGCGAAAGCTTCCAGGACAGTCATACCGAAACCTTCGTAGAGCGAAGGCATGATGAAGAATTCCGAGTTTTTGAAAAGCGGTACCAACTCGTCTCCGATTATATATCCAGTGAAAACGATATCCTTGGAAAGACCGAGGTCTTTGATGATCTGGATATATTCTTCCGAAAGCCAACCTTTTTTTCCAGCCAAAACCAACTGGTATTCAAATTTCTTATTGCCACTGTTTTTGTATTCCTCTTTCAATTTAGCGAAGGCTTGGAGCATCCTAGTAATGTTTTTCGAAGGCTCCAATGTTCCCAAAAAGAGGATGTATTTCCCGTTGATGCCGAATTTTTCCAACACTTTTTTCGCGTCCACATCCGGAGTTTCGAAAAATCTTTTGTCCAATCCACTGTAGATCACTTCCACTCTTTCTTCGGGAACCCCCAAATACCTATTAAGTTCGTCCTTGAGCGAGTTGGAAGAAGCGATTATCTTGTCGGCTTTTTTGGCCATCAACTTCGCCACAGTCTTTTCCCTAAGCCTTTTGACCTGAGGAAGGTACTGCGGGGCATGATACATGATCATATCCTGGAAGGTGACGATAGTTTTTCCTTGATATCCAGTCGGGATCCTGCTGGAATATGACGTGGAATGCAAAACATCCAAGTTCTCCCTTTGCAAAGTGGCCGTTCCCAAAATCTCATTGTACATTCCAGGGAGGTATTTCTTATAATCCGAAAATGGATAGAACTTTATCTTCACGTTCGGCTTGGTGAATTTCTTGATGTCCTTTTCGCGCACGCGGAAATCGAAGAACAAAACATATTCATTCTTCTGGTCGATCTTCAAAAGGTGTCTGATAAGCTGATAGGTGTAATGTCCAGCTCCGATCGCGTCTCCCTTTTCGGGACTCAGGATCGTTCTGGCGTCAATTCCGATTCTCATATGTTTTTTCACTAGCCCTTGGACCTACTTTGGCCCCGAAGGCAGCCTCTTATAAACTTATGGGTTCTTTGTATCCTACACCCAGGCGCTGTAAAAATCAAGCGAAAATTGGGCATCCCTACATCTTCTCCGGAGCCGACACCCCGATAAGACTAAGCGTCTCGGCGAGTATGATTTTCACCGCTCCGACGAACGCCAACCTGGCCTTGGTTATTTCCGGATTCTCCTGGTCGATCACCTTGCAGTCGTTATAGAAAGAATGGAACTTGTCAGCCAAGGAAAGCGCGTAGTGCGTGATCTTGTTTATATCGTTCGTCATCGCGACCTCTTCGATAAGTGCGGTGAATTTATTAAGCTCCCTCATCAAACTTATTTCTTTTTCATGCGTCAGCAAGCCCACGGAGTTCGACTCCGATTCGGAGTCGAACTCCGTTTTTGGCATGTGAAAACCCGCTTCTTGCGCTTTTTGCAGGATACCGCAAATACGCGCATGCGCATATTGGACGTATGGTCCGGTCGCGCCTTCCAGCCTAAGAGCCTCGTCCATGTCGAACTCTATCTTGCTTTGTCCGGAATATTTGAGCATATAAAACTTCACGGCACCTAATCCTATTTCTTTGGCGATCTTGGTCTGGGGAAATTTCTCCTGAACCTTTTCAACCATCCTGTCCATCAAAAATCTGGCTGGGATGATATTGCCCTTCCTTGAGGACATGGTCTCGCTTCCTTTGAGCGAAACGAATTCATACCCGACGTGCTCCATATCCTTTTCAAATCCCATGAGCTCCAAGATCTTGAAGATCTGCTTGAAATACAAACCTTGTCGGATGTCGACGACGACGATGCTCTTGTCGATCCCGTATTCCTTGAATTTCCTGATGGCCAACGGGATATCCTTCATTCCATACAGCGCGCTTCCGTCTTTTCTGACCAGCACCAAAATTCCCAGGCCATATTTTTCCAAATCGGCGATCGTCGCCCCTTGGCTTTCCTTGATAAAATCGGTTTCCAAAAGCTTCGGTAGCATTTCCATTCCCGCCTTTTCTTCCTCGCTTTCCCAAAAATAAACGTCAAATTTCACGCCGAGTTCATCATAAATCCCATAAAATTCATCCAGCGACCACTTCTTGGTTTTTTCCCAAAGAGCGACCAATTCCGCATCGCCTTGCTCGAATTTTTTCTGCAAAGCCTTGAATTCTTCCTCCAACTGGGGATTTTCACCGATGGCCTTCACCGCCTCAGAATAGACCTTCCCCAAGAACTGAGCCTTATCTTCCAGTTGATCCAAGTTCTTATCCGCATGGAATTTCGAAATTCCCCAAAGACATTTGGCGATATGCGTTCCGGTGTCCCCGATATAATTCGCGGCGATCGTCTCGTGTCCGGATTTCCGAAGGATGTTCACCAACGAGCTTCCGATAAAAACGTTCCGGAGGTGTCCGATATGGAATTCCTTGTGGGTGTTCGGCTGGGAATATTCCACCATTACCTTCTTATCTTTCTTTTCCGCTTCCCCGAAAGATGTTCCCTTTTTGGAAATATCTTTCACGACATTTTGCAGATATTTTTCCGAAAGAGAAAAGTTGATATATCCCGGCGCGACAACCTCTATCTTCCCGAATTCTTGTAACTTGTAACTTGTAACTTGTAACTTGATTGCCTCCGCAATCTCCATTGGATTTTTCTTCAACTCCTTGGAAAGCGTCATCGCCACGTTCGTCGTGTAATCCCCGAACGTCTCGTTTTTCGGATAATCCACGACAATCTCAGGCATGGCAAAATCCGAGCCGAAAGCCCCTGAAACCGCCTTTTCTATAATTTTTCTTAAATCATCTTTCATTTCGTATTTCCAACCCGTTAACCCGTGAACGCGTTAACGGACAAATAATCCTATATTTAGATTATACCTATATCAAGCCATTTTTGGCAAATAAAAAAGCCCCGCCGAAAGACGGAGCCTCACGCCAAGAAAAATTAATTCTTGATGCATGAAAAATAGGAAGTAAGAGGGCCAGATGAATACGCACCGGTCTGGGCCAAAGACCACCCACTTGGGCATCCGCACCTGAATCCAGCATCCAATGAAAACAATCTTAAGGACTACAGCTACCACTAATGTGCGTTGATACCCAACCTGCAGGGGTACACAAATCAATAGTTTCAGCACACGGAACAACATCCCAGGTAGTCCTTGTCGACCAGCATGTCCCACAAGGACAAGCTCCTCCTTTTGCCCAAGCTGGCACAGTAGGATCAGTTTCCGCTCCGCCGCCTGCGCTGCTTAAGCATTTCCCTCCCGTCGTACAAACATCCGTCGCCCTGATGTTTCCATTCACATCCAACTTCTGGGCTGGAGCGGTCGTCCCGATTCCCACATTACCACCGGAATTAAAAATAACATCGTTAGAGCTATATTTCCCTTCCATCATGACTTTCGGGGTGTTGCCGCTAAACTGCACTATACCCCAGCGAGGTTCATTGCCATCCCAAGCGTCCAAACTTACTCCATATCCAGTAGACCAAGCCACCCTTACTCCGCCGGTCCCATCCGTTCCGCTGTATCCGGTTCCACCGGAACTTTGTGACACTGTCAATTTATTTGTCGGGTTAGTCGTCCCTATTCCCACCTTGCCTGGCATATACACATTGGCATCACCCCAAGCGTCATTCCCACCGATCGTGAATGCATTGCCTTGGAATTTTATGCTTCCTACGCTATGCCCGCTGTCATGGAAACCGATACTGGACATATCAGAAGCGTTCAATAACAAGCTGTAATTCCAAGTTTCGCCTGCAGGATTATGATTGACCGTTGTCGAACCCAAATTTAAAATACCCGCTTTGCTCTGAGGCAAAGATCCCGTGTTGATCGGTGCACCAATGTTGCCTCCTGGAGGGGCAACCGTCGGTTCCACCCAGGCGCGGGTGAATTGAAGGGAGATTCCTAGCACGATTCCCACTGCGCTCACTCCCGCCCAATAGGAAAGTTTTTTGAGTTTGGTTTTCATTTTTCTATATGATTAAAATGATTAAAAACGAATTATTTTGAATTCCCCGCGGCTTCCTGCTGCATCTTAAGAATATCCTCCACTGTAGGTCCCTGCTCCGGTTCGGACGATACCGCCTCGGAACTCGCCTTCTTTTGCTGCTCCATTATTTCCTCTATTGAAGGAACATTTTCTGAAGAATCGACACTTTCGTTTTGTTGCGTTTCTTCCACAGCCTTCTTTTGAATCTCCAATATTTCCTCCACTGTAACTTGACTACCACCATTAGCTTCATTTTTAATCTGGACTTGCGGTTCCGGTTCGTTGTTTACCATAAACTGCCTGTACAAAAGAAAACCCGTGAGCAGCAGAATGATAATGATAGTTAAAATAAGGGCGGTTTTTTTCATTTATTTGAAATTACTGTTTATTTTCCTGCGCAGGCTCCACTGCCGACTGTTGTAAGCACTGCGCGTCCAGGAGCTGGACTTTCTTTTCGCCGCTGAAAACCTCAAAAGGTTGACATTGGCTTTTTTCCGTCTGCTCGATAAGCTGATTGACCGTGTTCGACACGCCAGCTTTGTACGCCGCATCAATTCCCTTCACCTTATAGTCGCTCCAAAGATCATAGCCGACATAGAGCGTCGCGATAATGAACCAAGCGATTATTATTGTTTTCACGATTTCCTCCTTTTTGATCATCATAGGATTTTCCGATTACTGATAATTGATAATTATTTTACGGCGCCACTTCTCTCCATTCTCCGGTCGAACGCGTGGCACACAGCGTAGCCGTACAACTATCACAACTATAGCTTTCCGTAAGCTCGAATCCTGTCATGACACACTCCCCGTTTCCGCAACCCATATTATTGCACCCGCTTACTGCGAAAACATCCTTGACCACGTCGGCAAATCCGGCCTTGGAGCAAGTCAGGGTAAACTTCTGATCCTGGGCTGTGACTGAAACACTTTCCGTATAGGGACCTTCTGCACTGGACTTTGCCCCGCTCCAACCTCCCGAGGCCGTACAAGAATCGAAATTCCCGTCAGAGACCGTCCAAGAAATATTCGTATTTTTCGGCAAGGATTCTCCCTCAAGCAAAGTGATGGGCGCTATGGATAGGGCTAGAGCTGGAGGTGTCGGCACTTCAGCCTCCCCAAAATTGATCCATCCCAATTCGTCCGAATACGCGAACGTAGGCGTATTCCTATTTCCGTCCATCTTGCTGATTTCAACTCCGAAAGTGTTTCCCTTCAATTTTATCCATCCGCTCCACCCTCCGGAATTTCCAATAGCGCTGGCGCTGGCTATCTCCACAATTCTGGCCCAACCTTGAAGATATCCACCTGAACGGGATACTCCTCCGTTTCCGCCATCCGGGTCAACGCAGGACGCGGCCTTATATTGCCCGGCAACCGGAACGCCCGTCGTGCAATGACCGTCTTGCGGATTAAAGTCGATGTAACCCAGGCTCGTTCCAGAAGTAGATGAAGACTCGTCTCCACCAGCCCATGCGTAGCCAGTAACCGGTCCGTCGGTGTCCGGAACGGTAACGCCATATGAACCGACCCCGGTATTCGTGCTGCTCATACTTATCCAACCCACATTAGTGTTGGTTCCGTCCCAAGGGGCAACACCATCGGATTCGGTTCCTCCTCCAAAGAGCCATCCAGCAAAACTTGCAGCATTCGTCCTCACTACACTAACCGCGCTGAAAGCAAGGAAGAAGATCGCCAGGGAGAATAAGACTTTTTTCTTCATTTTTATTTTATTAAGAGTTTAAAATTATTTTTTATTTATTTTCCTTTAGCATAGCCTCGACTTCTTTTATCTGCTCTTCGACGGATTTCCCATCCTGGACTACCGGAGTCGTAGGCTGGTTCTGCTTGAGAATCTCCTCGACTTCTTTTATCTGCTCCTCCATTGGTCGCGCATCAGCAGGCGCTTTTTCTTCGCTACTTTGTTGCTTGAGAATTTCTTCGATTTCCTTGATCTGCTCCTCGACGCTCTTGTCCTCCGCGGCAGGGACTGACCCTTCCTGACGAACATCCATATCTTCATTTTTCCTATCAGTTCCTTTTTTCAAATACCATCCAGCGACAAATAAAGAAACCAGAAGAACCGTTCCAACTATAAAATACAATGTTTTTTTATTCTCCATTTTTATTTCCCTTGAAGTATTTAGCTTGACCAAATTATACCACAGAATTAAAAAAAGATTAACAAGTTGTGGATAACCACATTAGGTACTAGGTTCTGGGTTATAGGTTTTAGGGGAAATTAGGGCAACAAAAAACTGGCTCCTTATGGAGCCAGTCGCCTGATTTCTGTAACCTAAGACCTAACCCCTATTACCTAGTGAGCTATTATCACAAATTCGCCCTTCACCTTCCCGGAATTACTCTTGTAGTATTCAATGACTTCCGAAACATCCCCGCGGACGGTTTCTTCAAATACTTTGGTCAGCTCGCGCCCGAGGATTATTCTCTTGTCCGCACCCAAAGACTGTAAAAGCTCCAGATTCTTAAGGACCCTGTGCGGGGATTCGTAATACATAACCGGGTATTTGGACGCTGCCACCTCTTTGAAAAAAGTCTCCCTCCCTTTCTTGTGCGGAGGAAATCCCAGGAATGTAAATTTTTGCATATCGATCCCAGCGACGCTGACAAGCGCCGCAAGCGCGGAAGCTCCGGGAACCGGAACGACTTGGATCGCGTTTTCCACCGCCATCTCCACCAGGATGTTTCCCGGATCGGAAACCCCAGGCGTTCCGGCGTCCGTCACCAGGGCCAGATTTTTTCCGGAAAGGATCTCGTCGATTATCTGCCGGCCTTTTTCCTGGGAGGTATGCTGATGATAGGATTTCACCGGGGTCGCGATCTCATATTTGGAAAGCAATCTCCTGGTCACCCTGGTGTCTTCGCACAAAATCAAATCAACCTCTTTCAACACGCGCAAAGCCCGCAAGGTGATGTCCTCGAGGTTCCCGATGGGAGTGGCGACGATATATAAAATACCATTCATAAATTCCAATTTAATTTAAAATTAAAAAATCAAAATGAAAAATTATAGAGTCGCTTCGCGACGCATTTCCAAGTAGGTCATGAGCGTAGCGAATACCTTAATTTTAATTTTTGATTTTTACATTTTGATTTCGAAATATTTGTAATCCCAAGGGTTACAAATATTTCGCCGTCCAACTCCTTTTATTTTTCTTAAGCTTATCCGGCGTTCCTTCGAAAATAAGCTCTCCTCCTTTGGTTCCTCCATCCGGACCAAGTTCGATCACCCAATCCGCGCTTTTGATCACATCCAGATTATGCTCGACGACCAAGACCGAGTTCCCTTTTTCTACCAAGGCATTGAGGACTTCCAAAAGCTGGCGGATATCGTCAAAATGAAGCCCGACCGTAGGCTCGTCCAAAATATACAAAGTCTTTCCGGTTGATTTCCTAGCGAGTTCCGTTGCCAACTTGATCCTTTGCGCCTCACCTCCCGAAAGGTTGGTCGCGCTCTGCCCCAATTTCAGATATCCCAATCCCACATCCTCCATCGTCTTGAGTTTTTCCGCGATCAAAGGGTGCTTGGCGAAAAACCGGAGCGCGAAGCGCACGTCCATATCCAAGACATGTGCGACATTGAATCCCTTGTATTCTATCTCCAAAGTCTTCCTGTTATATCTCGTCCCGCCGCAAGCCTCACACTTCACGTACATATCCGGCAAAAGATGCATCTCGATTTTCTTCATTCCGTCTCCCTGACAAACTTCGCAGCGCCCGCCTTTCATATTGAAACTGAATCTGCTGGCTGAATATCCCCTGTTCTTGGCTTCTTCCGTCTGCGCAAAAAGCTCGCGGATGTGCGTGAATACCCCGGTATATGTCGCCGCATTGGAGCGCGGGGTCCTACCGATCGGACTTTGATCGATACTGATCACCTTGTCCACGTTATCCAAGCCGGTGATTTTCTTGTGCGCGCCCGGAAGATCTTTGGATTTATAAAAATGACGCGAAAGTGCTTTCGCCAGGATGTCACTGACGAAAGTCGATTTTCCGGATCCGGAAACCCCGCAGATCACCATGAATTTTCCAAGGGGAATGGTCACGTCGATATTTCGGAGGTTGTGCTCCGTCATCCCGATGACTTTAATTTCCTTGCCGTTTCCCTTCCTGTATTTTTTCTTGTCGGCGATCTTCTTTTTTCCCAAAATGTATTGGGCGGTCAGGCTTTTGGATTTCAGGAGTTTTTCATATGGCCCGTCAAAGACGACGATTCCTCCTTCTTCTCCCGCTCCCGGTCCCATGTCCACGACCCAGTCGGAAGCTTTGATGATACTCTCGTCATGTTCGACTACGACCAAGGAATTCCCCAGGTTCTGAAGTTTTTTGAGAGTCTCCACCAGCTTTTCCGTATCGCGACTATGAAGTCCCACCGAAGGTTCGTCCAAGACATACACGATTCCCATAAGCTGCGAATTAAGCTGGGACGCCAAGCGGATCCGCTGAGCCTCCCCTCCGGAAATTGTCTGCGCGCTCCTTGCGAGGCTCAGATATTCCAAGCCGACGTTCTCCAGCGCTTCCAATCTCTGCTTCACCTCGCGGGCGACCGGCCTGGCGATGCTTTTTTTCTGCTCGTCCAAGGACCAGTTTTCCATCCCCGCAAAAAAATCCTTAAGTTCCGTCGCGCCCATATTCACCAAGTCATCGATTGATTTTTCCTCGATCTTCACGGCTAAAAATTCTCTCTTAAGCCTTTTGCCGCCGCAATCACCGCATGGATCAGTAGTCATGTACCTTTCAATTTCCGCCCTGACGTAATCGGATTTGGTTTCCTGATACTTACTCTCAAGCCCCGGGATAACGCCTTCGAATTCCTCGGAGCCGTACATCAATACATTAAACTGCTTGACTGAAAATTTCTTCACGGGCTCGCTCAAGGAAAACTTGTGCTTCTTAGCGGCAACCCTCAGTTTGTCCAGGTTATTGCTTTGACCGTTGATTTTTCCGCCGGCCTTGCTCCATGGCAAAATAGCCCCCTCCAAAATGGAAAGGTTCTTATTCGGCACGACCAATTCAGGATTGACCTTGAGCACATATCCCAAGCCCGAGCAGGTCAAGCACGCCCCCTCAGGACTATTGAACGAAAAATGGCGGGGGGAAATCTCCCTGATCTTGATTCCGCAATTCCCACAGAAAAAATCCCGGTTATAATTCCGCTCTTCCTTATTGTCGACAAGCATCGTCATCGATCCTCCCCCGAGCTTCATGGCTGTCTCAATGGAATCCAAAATCCTTTCCACATCGGGGTTTTTCTTATCCAAGACCAAGCGGTCAACCACGATTTCAATACTTTTAACGGCGCCGATTTCCTCGTCCATTTCCGCCTCACTAAGGGAGATCATTTTGCCGTTATATCTGACGCGGGCATAACCCAATTGGGAGATGTTGCGCAGGCTTTCTTTGGAGTTTTCGCCCTGTCCTTTGGGACGAGCCAAAACAGCGATCTGGGTGTGATGGGGAAATTCCAAAATCTCGTCCAGAATTTCCCTATTCGTCTTTCTTTGCATAGGAGCCTCACACTCCGGACAATGCATTTTTCCTATCTTGGCGTAAAGAACCCTCAAGTAATCATAGATTTCTGTCAAAGTTCCCACGGTCGAACGCGGACTCCTACTGATGCTCTTTTGATCGATCGAGATAGGCGGGGAGAGATTTTCTATCTTATCCACATCCGGCTTAGTGGAGGGTTCGAGCAGGTTCTGCGCATAGGAGGAAAGGCCTTCCATATACCGCCTGTTCCCTTCGGCATAGATGGTATCGAAGGCCACGGAGGATTTTCCCGATCCGGAAAGACCTGTGATCACGACGAATTTATCGCGCGGAATATTGAGATCTATGTTCTTGAGATTGTTGACGCGGGCTCCCTTGATGACTATCTCGTTTCTCAGCTGCTTTGGGGAGGATTTTTTTTCGGGCATATTCTGAATCATTAAAGCACTAGAACATTAAAAACAAATTGGTACTTTAATACTTTCCTGTTTTTATGTTTTAATGCTTTCTTGTTTTTATGCTATTGCTAAGTACATATGGTATCAGAAAAATTATGGAAAGTAAAGACTGCGCATCCCAACCTCCTTTTACAAGAAAAAACCGCCTTGAAATCAAGACGGCTTCCTTTGCCGAAGAAACCTTCGGAATAGTTCATCGCGCAAATGACCAGATCAAAGGGCCCAGAATCCAGGCAACACCCAGAAGAGCCAGGAGCACAAATCCCAGAAAAACACAGGCCATGATTTTCAGCGACTTCGGAATAAGAGTGTTTTCTTCTTCAAAATCTGAAACGATTCTCCTCTCCATGGCGACCTCCCCGCGACAAGATTAAGGAACAGGCAAACGTTATCCTTATCATAATCCTGCCTGGGAATAATTTCAAGCTTGCTGCGCGCCTATATTTACCGCACCAAAAAACCGCCAAGGACCGGAACGATCGATGCCGAGTTATTCGATAGTTATCTTTCCTCGCATTTTGTCATGATCCTTACCGCAGTGAGCAGCTCCGCATGAATACTCGAACTCCCCGCGCCTGTCGGCCATGAATTCGACGACAGCTCCCTCCTCGGGAATGGCCTCGCTCACCCCGAGTTCGGGAATTTCGATCGAATGCAACACGTCCGCGTTATGGATAACCAAACGGACTTTCTCCCCCAGATTCGCTTCCAATACAAAAGGGTCCCAAGCCCATTGGCGAACTCCCATGTGGATGGTGCGCTCCACTACGCCACCCACCGTTTCCAATTGGATGATCGGATAGGTGACCTCGCCCAAATCTGCCGCTTCGAAATCATCCGACGAAGCCTGCGTGTTCCCTTGCTTATCCTTAACCACTTCAATATCCGCTTCGCCAAGTGGACTTGTCCCGCTTTTTTGCGAAGCTTCATAAGCCCACCATCCCACCGCTTGCATCAAAACCAATATGACCACGAGGATTATCACGATTCGCATAAAAGTCATCATGTTTTATTATTGACCGCAAGATGCAGCGTTCGCGTTCGCGGTTTTTCCGTCGCCGAATCCTGGAGCCGGAGTTTCGGATGACAAAGCCGCGGCGCACTCCTCCGGCTGATTGGAAAATCCGGAGCAGATTGCCTTCAGATAACTCGCGCTGTCTCGGCCGGAATCAAGCACCGATCCATTGATCACCAAAGTCGGGGATCCCTGCACGCCGTACTTGTCGTTCAATTCCTTATCTACTCCGAATGGAGGGGTTTGGATTTTTTCATCGAACTTCTCGTCATATTGTGAAACGCAAGACGCTATTTTTGCTTTATTTATTCCGGCGGAAGCTGCGCATTTCGCCGCGTCCCCGTCCTTGGCGAAACATGCCAGATAGTCGTTGAATTTTGCCGGCTCTTCCTTTTGGATGCAGGATTGGTTCAGATTCTCATCGAATTCCTGTTTCCCATGAAGGATGTAATCCACGAACCTCAAGTTGAACTTTATCTTTGAGCCCAATTTCTCGACCACCGGCAAGATTCCCTTTTCCGCCTGGACGCCGTACGGGCAATAGCTCATCACGAACAGATCCACTTCCGGAACATCCTTCTTCACCGCCGCTTCAGCGACAACTTTCGGAGAATCGGAAGCCGTTTGCGCCTGGGCATCCTTGTCCAAATCGATCACTTGTGGAAAAAATTTCTTCCCATCCTCGGTGACGTATGTTTCGATTTTTTGCCCGGCGACCGACAATGTCAATTTATACAATCCGTTCTCTTTTACGAACTCCTCGATTTCCAGTTCCGTCCCGGGCTGGACCAGGTTGTCCTGGACGAATTTTTTCGTCTGCTCCTTGATAGCATCTTCATTTTCCCGCAATGCGTCCTTCTGGAAGGAATACGCGTAACTCCCAGCCAGCAGGAGCAAGAAAGCCAACGCGAAGATATTACCTTTGTTTTTCAACCCTCCCCCCTTCGAAACTTCCTCCTTGTTTTGTTCCATATTGATTTTAATTTGTTGTAGGACTTACGCGTTTGATCGCAGTGAGAATGAGTATTTGCGCTTTGCGCATAGAGGCTCGTTCGAACAAGAGCGAATGCGTAAGTCCTGCATTATTTAAGGCTATTTATTTCTAGGGAATTTTTCCAAGTTCCACTAATATCTTCGCGACATTGTTCCCCATCTTGGGGTCGTCAAGCACGAACCTGATCGTTCCCTCCTTGTCCAAGATCACATAGGTGTGTCCCGGCACCCCGGCGTGCATGGAAGATTTCAAATCGAGCATGCCGAAGGCTTTCGAGGCCTCACCGTTCTCGTCGAAAGCTTCTTTTATTTCGCCGAGATCGGGCATCTTCCCGATGGCGCTTTTCCAACTCTCCTTTTTGTCCACCACGACGGACAACACCGCCGTATCGTCACCACTTAACCTGCCGTCCTTGGAAAGCGCCACCATTTCATCCCAACAGGCAGGATAACAAGCCAGCCCTTCGTTGAAGAACAGCACGGCTTTCTTGCCCTTAAGACCATCTTTCGTATACTCATTTCCCTCAATGTCGGTTAATCTGAAATCAGGAGCGCTTTCCCCCATCATCGATTCCAACTTCTTTTCGTCTTTCACGGCTCCGGCATTCTCTCCTTTGTCCAAGAACCTCTCCCTCGCGAATCCCATGATGATGAAAACGGCCACAGCCGCAATGATTATTTTTCCCAATGGCTTAGATTTTTGATTCATCTTTTTTTGTCCTCTTAAGGATTTTAACTGCCAGCCAAACGGCCGCCCCGACCAAAGCGGCCCGTATCATCCATGAGTTCGATTCCAAAAAACCGGTGACCGCCTTCAATAGTTTGGCGAAATAGATATTGATCGTGATCTGGTAATCGGAATGCACCGCGGTGTTTCCCTGGAAGGCGTAATAGACCGTGATCGCCCCCATAACCAAGAATATAGCCCCGGAAAACATTTCCGCCCAGGTCAAGGAAATCTTTTTCCCGAAGACCGAATATGACAGCGTTTTCCGTGCCCCCATGAATTTCTTGGTCATGTTCGTCCTGTCCAGGAACAAGGATATGGCGAAAAGCGGAGCAACCATTCCCATAACATACATCAGCGTATAGATACCTCCCCACAGAATCGAACCGGGAAGCACCGAAAGCGCAAGCACTCCGGCCAGGACCGGCGCGCAGCAGGTCGTGGCTATCCCGGAAAATATACCCAGGACATACACGGAACCGGCGTTGTGTTTCTTGAGCTGGGGATGCACCTGGAAAGGCAACGAGAACCTTCTGCCCGAAAGAAGCATCGCGCCGAGCGCGACCAAGAACAATCCCCCGAAGATGAAGATAGTGTTATGGTAATCCTTGAAGAACTGCGCCAAAGCGGAAAATCCCAACCCGATCGGCAGGAACACCGTCAATACTCCGAAGAAATATACGGAGGTCATCATAACCACCTTATATTTTTCCCTGAACACGGACCCCAGATACGACGGCAACAGCACGGAGATGCAACAAGGCGCGAAAAGCGCCGCGATGCCCGCGACAAACGCCGTAATCAACGAGGCTAATATGAATAGATCCATAATGAACTGATTAATTTAGAAACATCCCTTTGTTATAGCTCCAGATAAGCAGCCACAGGACCGCCACGATCAGCGACGGCACGGTTATGTAACCGTAATCTTTTTTGTTTTTTTCCATAGCGGTAATCCGATCCGCAGTTCCCCTTGCTCGGGGAACTGCGGACTGCTTATTTACTTTTCGGTTTCCATCCTCACGTTTTCAATCTTCACGTCCTTTTCATCCTCCATTCCGGCGGAGCTGAATTTGGCGAACTCGATGAAGCCGAAGGTGAACAAGATGACCATGATTATCGGCGCTGCCAAAGACAGATAATTCCTCTTGTTCGGCTTGAAGAATCGGAGGAGAAGGGAATTCCCTACGACCGAGATGGAACTCATCGCCATCGCCAATCCGGCAAGCTCGGGCTTAAGTACTAAGCCTAATCCGAAGAACACGCGCGCCGCGATCGGAATTCCCATCACGTTATAGAACAGGGCGAAGAACATATTCTGCTTGATCTTGCCCATCGTCTCTTTGGAAAGCTCCAGCGCGGTCACGACGTCGTTGAGGTCGTTCTTCATGATCACGATGTCCCCCGCTTCCATCGCCACATCCGTTCCGGAGCCCATCGCGATTCCCACATTGGCCTGCGCGAGTGCCGGCGCGTCATTGACCCCGTCCCCGACCATGGCGACCTTCTTGCCGGCGTCCTGGATTTTTTTCACTTCGTTGGATTTGTCCTCGGGAAGGACCTCGGCCAATACATTGGTGATACCGACCTGCGCGGCGATCGCTTTAGCGGTCCGTGCGTTGTCCCCCGTAATCATCCAGACTTCGATTCCCATCTTCTTCAGTTTCTCCACCGCTTCACGCGAAGTCTCCTTCACCGTGTCGGCCACAGCGATGATACCGGCGATGCCATCCTTGGTCGCCAAAATCATCGCGGTCTTGCCTTGCTCCTCCAATCTTGCCATTTTGCGCTCGATTTTCTTAACGTCCAACCCGAGCGTTTCCAGCATCAATTTGCGAGTCCCGACGTAATAAGTCGCACCGTTAACGTCGCCTTGCACGCCTCTGCCGGTAATGGAATTGAAGTTCTGCACCTCTTCCAAATCGATATTCTCCTCCTCGGCATAATTGCAGATAGCTTCGGCTAACGGGTGCTCGGAAAGTTTCTCCAAACTGGCCGCGATCGCCAAAATCTCATCCTCATCCATGGAGTTCAACGAGATGACATCGGTAACTTCAGGCTTTCCATGGGTAAGCGTCCCTGTCTTGTCGAAAATGACGGTGTTGATGTTGCAGGCCGCCTCCAAAGCCTCTCCTCCCTTGACCAACACTCCGTGCTCCGCACCCTTGCCGGTTCCCACCATCAAAGATGTCGGGGTAGCCAATCCCAAGGCGCAAGGACAAGCGATCACAATCACCGCCGTAAACGCCATCAACGCGAACGAAAGAGTGGCGCCCAAAAAGAAGAACCAGACGACGAAAGTCAAAATGGCAAAGATGATCACAGCTGGCACGAAATAGGCCGAGATCCTGTCAGCGAAATTCTGAATCGGCGCCTTAGAGCCTTGTGCTTCCTCGATGAGCCTGATGATCTGCGCCAACGCGGTCTCGCTTCCGATCCTGGTCGCCTCGAATTCGAAGCTTCCGGTCTTATTCACCGTTCCGCCGATTACGTTACCTCCCACCTGTTTCTCGACCGGCATGCTCTCACCGGTAATCATCGATTCGTCCACCGCGGAAGATCCCTTGGTGATCTTTCCGTCGACCGGAACTTTTTCTCCTGGTCGCACGATCACGATATCTCCATGGACGACTTCGTCCACCGGAATATCGACGGTGTTCCCGTTCCTGATAACGCGCGCGGTTTTCGCCTGAAGTCCCATCAGTTTTTTGATGGCATCGGACGTTTTTCCCTTAGTCCTGATTTCCAGCCATTTTCCAAGCACCACGAAAGTTATCAAGAGTGCGGCCGTCTCGAAATAAAGCTCGGGAATCTTCTCCCCTCCCACACCGATCAACGATTTGTTGGAAACCACGTAAGAAGCGTAATTCACCAAACTGTAGAAGAAAGCAGTCGACGTTCCTATCGCGATCAAACTGTCCATATTGAACGTCTTCATCTTGAGCGACGACCACATCCCCTTATAGAACCCCGCTCCGATTATGAACTGCACCGGGATCGTGAGCAGCAGCGAGAAAACTCCGATATACTGAGTCAACGCGGCCTTTCCCGGAAAAACTTTGAAGAAATCGAAGAACATGAAATACAACATCGGCAAACTCAGAATCAGTCCGAAGACGAACTTGTTGAAATAGGAAGATATTTCCTTCTCCCTTTTCTTCTTCTCATATTCGGTATCCTTCGCATCTATTTCTTCCGCCTTGTATCCCGCCTTGGAAATAGCGTTTACAAGGTCATTGATACTTGCCGTGTTCTCGTCGAACACCACCGACGCCTTTTCCGCCGCAAAGTTCACGTTGGCGGATTTTACCCCGGAAACTTTCTTTACGGATCTTTCGATTATATTCGCGCAAGACGAACAATGCATCCCGAACAGCGAGAGACTGATCCTCCTGTTAGCATCCTTTTCCCCGGCGGAAACCGGCTTCCGGTTTTCCAATTTCACAGTATTTTCTTCAACCTTGGAATCCCCATTCTCCCCCTTGTGCTCCGCGGAGAAGATATCCAGCAAAGACGAGAAATTAGCGGATTTCAAAAAGTGGTCGACGAATTTCTTACTTGAGGAATTTTTCCCTTCCAAATCGAAAGAGGCGGTCTTGTGGTTCTTCAACTTACCTTCAAAATACGGTTTTCCGTCCGCGCCTTCCATAACTTTCCCCTCCGCTTCGATCTTCGCTTCAAGCGTGAATTTGAGCGGCTTGTCGCCAGAAACGGAAATGTCCACCGCTTCCGCCTGCTGTTGCGAAACCGACTGCTCATCGGAAACTGTCGGCAAATAGCCGGCTTTTTTTACGGCTTCCAAAACGTCCTGCACCGAATTCCTGTTTTCATCCAGAACAAGCTCTCCCTTTCCGGTCTTACTGTCGATCGCGATTTCGCTCACCCCGGAAAGTTCGGAAAGCTCCTCTTTGGCTATCGTCTCGCAGGAAGAACAATGCATCCCTTCTATCTTTAAAACTATTTTCTTCATATTTTTAAATTATTTCTAATTACGACAATTCAGCCTTATATCCGGTTTCAAGCAATGCCTGGTTTATTTCGGATATGCCGATTTCCCTTGCGGAAACGATCTTCCCTTTACCGTCGCTGTTTATTTCCAATTCGGAAACATCGGTTAACTTACCCAGTTTCATTTTGGCGACTTTGACGCACGCCTCGCAATGGAATCCTTCTATTTTGAATTTAATAAGACTCATAAAGTTTTTTGGATCTGGGACTTGCATGTTTGATTGAAGCGAGGATGAGTATTTGCGCTTCCGCCAGCCGGCGGAGCGCATAGAGGCTCGTTTGAGCAAGAGCGAACGTGTAAGTCCTATTTTTATATTTTTTCACACTGAGCTCCCATCATAACCCATATCGGAGGATTTGAAAAGACC
>Ga0209727_1000848_pt1 | contig 29793 bp, 34 predicted proteins | sample RifGroC1_FD_183995 | JGI IMG/M metagenome (GOLD analysis project Ga0209727, IMG submission 183995) | Groundwater microbial communities from Rifle, Colorado, USA - Groundwater C1 (SPAdes) (version 2) | ecosystem: Environmental > Aquatic > Deep subsurface > Groundwater | place: Rifle, Colorado...
AGCGAATGATCTGTCTGAATTTTGCCTCTGTGATTCTTGAACGGGAATAGTATCTATTTTTTGCTTTCATATAAGGAAGTTACCATACTTTTTGATATGCTTAACTTCCTAAGCCCCTAAATATTTCTGCAAACTCAGTGCCAATCAATGCAATATTGTCATTCTCTTGAGATAAACTAATGATTGGTTCATAAATCGACTCAATAGATTCTGCTTTGGTGTAGTCTATTTTTTTCTTTACTTTGGATGGATGTTCCATTACTACTACCATCACTTCCATCCCCACAAGCTGTTAGTAATATTATGCTGCTATAAAATATTGTTGTGGAAAGTTTATTTTTCATTTTAACCCTTAATAAAATAATGAAGTAAGTAGAATAATCTGTATATTATTTTAATTACTTCACTATAGAAAGCATTTTATTAAAGGAAATTGATATTATTCAGGTGGGGTCATACCAAATTGCAAATAAGCCATATTCGTTGCTATACGCCCGCGAGCAGTGCGCATAACATAGCCTTGTTGAATTAAGTAAGGTTCAATAACATCCTCTAGTGTGCCGCTATCTTCAGCCATTGCGGCTGCTAATGCTTCAACACCAGTAGGTCTGCCTTCAAATCGTTCAAGCAACATACTGATATAACGGCGATCTAAAGTATCTAAACCTGCTTTATCGACATTTAGCATGTCTAGAGCACGTTGAGCCATTTCTTGAGTTACTTCTCCTGTGCCTTTCACTTGAGCGTAATCGCGTACACGGCGTAATAGTCGATTGGCGATACGTGGAGTACCTCGGGCACGTCTTGCAATTTCAGTTGAACCTTCTCTAGTAATTGGAACATCCATGAGGTTTGCTGAACGCGTTACAATATGCGTAAGATCTTCAACAGAGTAAAACTCCAGACGTTGCACAATTCCAAAACGATCACGTAGTGGGGAAGTGAGTAGACCAGCACGTGTTGTTGCTGCGACTAATGTAAATGGCGGTAAATCTAGTTTAATAGAGCGCGCTGCTGGACCCTCACCAATCATGATATCCAGTTGATAATCTTCCATCGCTGGATATAGGATTTCTTCAATCACTGGCGAGAGACGATGGATTTCATCAATGAATAAAACATCACCTTCTTCTAAGTTGGTCAGCATTGCAGCTAAATCACCAGCGCGCTCCAATACAGGACCAGACGTAGACTTTAGATTTCCACCCATTTCGCGAGCAATAATGTTGGCGAGGGTGGTTTTACCTAAACCTGGTGGTCCAAAAATTAGCGTATGATCCAGTGCTTCACCACGCCCACGAGCAGCACCAATGAAAATTTCCATTTGCTCGCGAACCACGGGCTGACCAATATAGTCAGCAAGTGATGTCGGACGAATTGCGCGATCAAAATGATCTTCAGGTTTTTCAATTCCACTAATGAGGCGATCTTGCATAATATTACTTCATCATCGATTTAAGAGCTGCGCGGATAATATCGGCAGATTCTGTATAGTCAGCCTTGACAGCTGCCACAGCTTTTTGTGCTTCAATAGGTTTATAGCCAAGCGATTGTAAAGCAGCCTCAGCCTCAGCAACAGGTGAGTTTGACATGAATTGAATTTGAGAGGAGGTAGTTTGTGAAGTGCTATTCGTTGACTGTGAAAGTGCTTTGAAACGGTCACGTAATTCAATCATTAAACGTTCCGCAGTTTTTTTGCCAACTCCAGGCACTTTAATCAGTGTATTGATATCATCGTGTTCAATGGTGTGAATTAATAATTCAACACTTAACGTAGATAAAATCCCTAATGCCATTTTTGGTCCTACACCGTTTACTTTGAGTAGGGTGCGAAAAATGATTTTTTCTTGTGCTTCACTGAAGCCATATAGTTGTTGAGCATCTTCACGAACGACTAAATGCGTCCATAACGTTACTTTTTGTCCTTTTTGTAATTGGCAAAATGTTGAAAGCGGTGTATCGATTTCATAACCAATCCCATTTACATTAAATAATACAGTAGGGGCTTCTAAGGCAAACACTTCGCCAATTAAACATCCGATCATAGAAAATTTTTCACTATTTATTTGAAAAGATTTAAACCAAAGTCATTTAAGAAAATAGAGTTTGCATATTCTTTTAAAAGAAGCCAACTTTATTCCCTTGTAGCTCTTGCGCCAAGCTATAAGCCTGATGGTCTGAGAACTTACTAATAATATCTAAGACTTGCATAATATTATTGTAATGGTTGTTTTGAAAATTTGCGCCTGAATGTTGCAAAATCGACATCAAACGTTGTTCTTTAAAGCTTAATGTTTTATGCGGCATGGTCAAAGGCACAAAAGCATCTAAAATAGTCTGTAAGCTTTGATGCGCAATAATTTCTAAACCGGATTTTTGAGGATGTTCAAAAATACGATCACGTGCAAGATTTTTCGCAGTTTGAATCCCTGCTTCAATATCAGGTGAGCAATATTGTAAAAGGCTCCCTTTGAGTTGACCTGTGATGATTTCATAGTGGTGTTTTGCAAAAGCCGTCGTGACTTCATCGACTAATCGTTTCATTACACGACCACGCAAGGCTGCAATTTTTTGTTGCCAAGTGGTATGCGGTAAATGCAGCTCTTCAGGAAGACCAAAATCAGCAATCAAGTTGAGGAAAATAGGTTCAACTTCCTCATAACTCAACATATTAAGAATGATGCCGTCTTCCAAATCAATCAGTGCATAACAAATATCATCAGCAGCTTCTAACAAATAAGTTAGAGGGTGACGACAATAGTGATATTCACCCAGTCTAATTAAGCCAAGCTGTTCAGCAAGCTGTTTTAAAATTTCTTTTTCTGATTGATAGCAACCAAATTTTGCTCTTTGATGTGATGGGGTATCGCCTTGTTGGTCGATGGTTTTTGATAACCAAGGATATTTTAAATAGGCACCCAGTGTTGCGCAGGTCAGACGCATACCACCATCATCAGGATGGTAGTCAATACGACTCAGTAAACGAAGACCTTGCGCATTACCTTCAAATTGACGAACGTCTGCTTCTTCTTCGGGAGTGAGTTTGGTCAGAAAGTCACGATGTGAGGCATCATCAAACCATTCACGTATCGCATATTCACCTGCATGACCAAAAGGGGGATTGCCAATATCGTGAGCTAAACATGCCGCTTGAATAATCGCACCGACATCAGCAGGTGAAATCCACATAGGTAATTCATCTTTGATCTTTTCTGCGGCGAGCATACCAAGCGAGCGACCAATACAAGATACTTCCAGTGAATGAGTCAATCGAGTATGAATACCATCGTGCTGAGTCAATGGGTGAACTTGAGTTTTTCTATTCAGTTGTCGAAAACTTTGGGAAAATATAATTCTATCGTAATCTTTATGAAACGGGCTTCTAGCCAATTCGGTGCTACTTTTTTTACTACCTAAGCGAATTGCAGAGAGCAATTCCAACCAACGCATTTGTTCCATTCATCATTGTTCACTATGAGTTCAAGATCATGATGCCAAAAAAAGGATTAAAGCACTAGAGTAGGGCGACATAAGTTGTCTTGAATAAGTATGTCGTCGCATATAGTTTTGTATTTCATCATTTAAGTTAAGTCATTTGAATTTTTAGGGGGAAACATGAATAAAAATATTGCACTTATGGTCTGCGTATTATTATCAGCTTGTAATCAGGTAGAGCCATCTGAATCATTAGAAGTGAAACAGAAGCAAACATCCTCTGATCAAGTTAAGCAAAAAACGATAGATCAGCCAAAGAAAACAGCGGTTGTCTTAGCTGCATTTGCTTATCAAGAAGTCGCGGATCAGCGCCTAGATCAACAATGTATTTGGACAGATGATGCAAATGCAGCGGCAAAACAATATTGGAGTATTCAACCCAATATTGAATTGAATGGGCATTCTCGTTTTAGCAAAGACGATGTTGCTTTATCTGCTGTGGTATTGGTGAAACCCATCAAAAATTGTTCTGAGTTTTATAAAACAGCTCAAACTGCATTTGCCTATGCTATTAATAATGATCGAGATTGGGTCAATAGCCTTCCAATACAATCAAATCAACTAATCCAAAACACAGATGAAACAGTTTCAATTGATTTAAATCACAATGGCAAACCTGAGCAAAGTTATGTCTGTTTAAACAGTGAAAGTATGGATGTGTTCTTTAAAGAAGCGATTCAGGATAAAAGCTTTATCCATGCACATGTGCAGCTTTCATATAGTGTTGAGGGTGGTGTGGACGACACTCTTGCTTGTAATGACTCATTCTTTTCTAAGCTCGGTATAATAAGAAAAGAAGACCCGCAAACTGGAAATGTGATCTACATATCAAAGTAAACGAATTGTTACGAATATACTAAACCCATAAAGCGATAAGAATTTAAGTGATTTGGGATAGAAAACTCTGATTTTTAAGATGGATATGGCTAGCTGAAAGAAGGCTTTCACAGTAGAATATGCGCTCTCTCATAAGTCACATTGCGGTAGGTTCGTTAGACCCACCCGTGGAGCCAAAGTCAACATGTTTATCGTGGCCGGTGCATCAGCACATTCTTCTTTTAAGAAAGCTCAACTCTTAAACCGTTTAGCGTCAATGAGTTCTGTTCAATCTTTTGACAGCCAGTGGGTTTATTTGTTTGATCAAGCGCTCAACGAGCAGCAACATCAATCGGCATTACAACTTTTAAACGATGGTCAATCTTTCGAACTTCGCCAAGCTGCAAGTGATGAAATCCAAATTTTAGTAACTCCACGTGTTGGCACAATCTCTCCGTGGTCGTCTAAAGCAACTGATATTTTCCAAAACTGTAATACACCAGTACACCGTCTAGAACGTGGTCTTTTATTCACGTTAAAAGGTGTCACTGAAATTACGAATGAAGTTAAACAAGTACTTCATGACCGTATGACGGAAACAGTTTTTGCTCAAATTGAAGATGCAAAAGCTTTATTCTCAGAAACTGCGCCGAAGCCACTCAACTCAATTGATATCTTGGGTCAAGGTAAAGAAGCATTAGTTAAAGCGAATAATGAGTTCGGCTTTGCTTTATCTGAGCAAGAAATTGATTACTTAACCGAAGCATTTACTAAGCTGGGTCGTAATCCAAATGACATCGAGTTAATGATGTTTGCTCAGGCGAACTCTGAACACTGTCGTCATAAAATCTTTGGTTCTGAATGGACAATTGATGGTGAAAAACAACCATTATCATTGTTCCAAATGATTAAGAACACCTATAAAGAATCTCCAACAGATGTATTGTCGGCGTATAAAGACAATGCCTCTGTGATCGTGGGTTATGACACGATGCGTTTTTATCCAAAAGCGGATGAAAATGGTCACTTTGTTTATAAATATAAGAGCCAAGCCGCTCATATTTTAATGAAGGTTGAGACGCATAACCACCCAACAGCAATTTCTCCATTTGCTGGTGCTGCAACTGGTTCAGGCGGTGAAATCCGTGATGAAGGTGCAACAGGTCGTGGTGGTAAACCAAAAGCAGGTTTAACAGGCTTTACGGTTTCTAACTTGAATATCCCTGGTTTCGAACAGCCTTGGGAAGAAAACTACGGTAAGCCTTCACGTATGGCATCGCCATTACAAATCATGATTGAAGGTCCATTGGGTGGTGCGGCGTTTAACAACGAGTTTGGTCGTCCTGCATTAAATGGTTATTTCCGTACCTTCGAACAGAATGTGAATGGTGAAGTTAAAGGCTTCCATAAACCAATTATGATCGCTGGTGGTTACGGTAACATTCGTCCTGACCACGTTGAAAAAGATGCGATTCAACCAGGTGACTTGCTCATTGTATTGGGTGGTCCTGCCATGTTAATCGGTCTTGGTGGTGGTGCTGCATCATCTGTAGACAGCGGTACTATGGGTGAGAGCTTAGACTTTGCTTCAGTACAACGTGAAAACCCAGAAATGGAACGCCGTTGCCAAGAAGTCATTGATACATGCTGGCGCTTAGAAGACTTTAACCCAATCGTGTCTATACATGACGTGGGTGCGGGTGGTCTATCCAATGCGATGCCTGAACTAGTGAATGATCACGAGTTAGGTGCTGTATTGAACCTGCGTAAGATTCCATCTTTAGAGCCAGGCATGAGCCCGATGGAAATCTGGTCAAATGAAGCGCAAGAACGTTATGTGTTAGCGATTCGTCCAGAATCTTTAGAACAGTTTGAAGAAATTTGTGCACGTGAGCGTTGTCCGTTTGCAGTACTTGGTGAAGCGACTGAAGCACGTCATCTGACTGTTGAAGATCCGTTATTTGAAAACAATGCAGTCGATATCCCAATGCAAGTCATGTTGGGTGGTACACCACGTATGCAACGTTCATATGAAACGATTGAACGTAAAGGTAACGACTTTGATGCATCAAAAGTTGATTTGAAAGATGCGATTTTCCGCGTATTGAAGAATCCAACAGTTGCGTCTAAATCATTCCTGATCACAATTGGTGACCGCTCGATTACAGGTATGGTTGCCCGTGATCAAATGGTTGGCCGTTGGCAGGTTCCTGTTGCAGATGCAGCAGTAACGACGACAAGCTTGCAAGGCTTTACAGGTGAAGCTATGGCGATGGGTGAGCGCCCACCAGTTGCTTTGTTAAATCCTGCTGCATCTGCACGTTTAGCGGTTGCGGAAGCAATTACCAATATTGCCTGTGCCAACATCGAACAAATCAGCGATATCAAGCTTTCTGCCAACTGGATGGCTGCGGCTGGTCAAAAAGGTGAAGATCAAGCCTTGTTTGAAGGTGTGAAAGCGATTGGTATGGAAATGTGTCCTGCATTGTGTATCGCTATTCCTGTCGGTAAAGACTCACTTTCAATGCGTACCACTTGGAATGATGGTGAAGATAAAGCCGTAACTTCTCCAATGACAGGCGTAATCACTGCGTTTGCACCTGTTTTAGATGTACGTAAAACATTAACACCTGAACTGAAGAACTTAGCAGACTCAGTACTTGTACGTATCGATTTATCTAAAGGTCAATTCCGTTTAGGTGGTTCGATCCTTGCGCAAGTATATAAAGCAATCGGTTCTGTTACCCCTGATGTTGATAGTTTTGATGACTTCAAAGCATTCTTTGCCTTGATTCAAGACTGGAACAATCGTGGCGTGATCAAAGCTTACCATGACATCGGTGATGGTGGTCTATTGGCAACTGTTGCTGAAATGATGTTCGCATCGCGTTTAGGTGTTGCTCTAGAAAATCAATCAACTGAAAGCTTATTTGCTGAAGAAATTGGTGCAGTACTTCAAATTACGGCTGCTGATTGGGCGCAGTTAGAAGTTGAAGTTGCAGCATCTAGCTTGAAAGATACAATTGCTGTTGTTGGTCGTGTGAATACAACTGATCAATTGGTTGTAAATGGTTTAACGCTTGAGCGTGCTGAATTACAACAAGCTTGGGCTGAAGTTTCACATCAGATCCAACGTTTACGTGACAACGTTGAAACAGCTGATCAAGAATTTGCTTTAATTGCAGATAAGAACCACAAAGGTTTAATTGCACAACCAACATATGACTTAAATGAGCCAGTTGAAGCGCCGTTTATCAATACACGTCGTCCAAATATGGCAATTTTGCGTGAGCAAGGTGTAAATGGTCATGTGGAAATGGCGGCAGCCTTTGACAAAGTAGGCTTCAATACTATCGACGTACACATGAGTGATTTACTTGCAGGCCGTGTGAGCTTAAGCGACTTTGAAGGTTTAGTGGCATGTGGCGGCTTCTCATACGGTGACGTGATGGGTGCTGGTGGTGGCTGGGCGAAATCAGTATTGTTCAATGCGAAACTACGTGATCAGTTCGAACAATTCTTCCATCGTGAAAATACATTCAGCTTAGGCGTATGTAACGGCTGTCAAATGATGTCACAACTTGCTCCGCTGATTCCTGGTGCAGAGCATTGGGGACGTTTCCACCGTAACATGTCAGAAGTATTTGAAGCGCGTGCAGTGAATGTTCGTGTAGAGAAATCTGTTTCTGTGTTGCTTGAAGATATGCAAGGTTCGATTTTACCAATCGCAGTTGCGCATGGTGAAGGTCGTTTAGTTGCGACAGAACAACAACTTGCCACTTTAAATGCAGAGAACCAAGTCATCTTGCGTTATGTAGATAGTTTGGGTAATCCAACTCAGCACTATCCATTGAACCCGAATGGTTCACCTGAGGCGATTACAGGACAAACTTCTAAAGATGGTCGTGCAACAGTAATGATGCCACACCCAGAGCGTAACTTCCGTGCTTTACAACATTCTTGGAAGCCTGAAGATTGGGCTGAAGATGGTGCTTGGTTGCGTATGTTCCGCAATGCACGTAAGTTCATTGGTTAATATGAAATAAAAAATAAGCCACCGTAAGGTGGCTTATTTCATTCAAGTATAAAAATGAATATTGATGGAGAATAACAAATGAAATCAAAAATCCATTTCCACGAATTTGCTCTGTTGATGGCATTATTAATGTCGATCGTTTCTTTTTCGATTGATGCGGTATTACCTGCTTTAGGTGAAATCGGAAAAGTTTTTATTTTACAAAATGATAATCAGTCACAGTGGGTCATCATTACGATTTTCTCTGGTATGACTTTGGGGCAATTGATTGCAGGTCCATTGTCGGATGCGATTGGACGCAAACGGATTTTATTTACAGGGATTGTCATTTACTTTCTAGGAAGCTTGTTGTGTTATTCCACACAAAGTTTTGAATGGTTTTTAGTTGGGCGATTTATTCAAGGAATAGGGGTGTCTGGTCCTTATGTAGCTTCTATTTCCATTGTGAGAGACAAATATAGTGGTGCCCAAATGGCACGTATCATGTCTTTGATCATGATGGTATTTATGGTTGCTCCAGCTGTTGCACCAAGTTTAGGACAATTAATTATTCATTTCTTTGGATGGCGAGATATTTTTGTTTTATATATGGTTTACGCTACTATTGTTGGGTTATGGGTTGCTTTACGTTTAGAAGAAACCTTAGCTCCAGAAAATCGTTTGCCTATGCGTGTACAAGCATTTAAAGATGGTTTTAAGGAAGTGGTGAGTAATAAAACCACGATGAGTTATCTGTTGTGTGCTGGCTTTTGTTTTGGTGGGTTTATTGGTTATTTAGGAACTTCGCAACAAATTTTTATGCAGCAGTTTGGTAAAACAGGTGCAGAGTTTAGTGCTTATTTTGCTGTGTTAGCAGGTGTGATGGGGATTGCTTCATTTACTAACTCTAGAATCGTAATGAAGTTTGGTATGCGTCCAATCTGTATTTACGGTTTTTTGGGTTTATGTTTAATTTCTTTGATATTCCTGATTATTCAGCTTGTTGGCGTTCAGATTTCTTTTTGGATGTTTATGTTATATGCATGCATTCTATTTTTATTGTTTGGAACGTTATTTGGTAATTTAAATGCAATCGCTATGGAGCCGATGGGGCATGTCGCAGGAATGGCTTCAGCAATTATTGGTGCATCATCTTCTGTATTGTCTTTAATTCTGGCTTCGATTATTGGACAGTTATATAACGGGACATTAGTTCCAATGACCAGTGGTTTTGTGATTTTATGTGGTTTAGCTTTTGCGATGACAATATATGAGAAGCGATATTTAACAAATAAAAAGGTGATGGCATGCAATAAAAAATAAGCTGGTTTGTAGAAAACAATAAATATAGGTATTTTGATTCGTTGAAATAAAAGCCATTATGAAATGGCTTTTATTTAGATCAGCTTATTGGATTTAAGAATCCTGATGTTTTAAGAGCATCGGATGTTTATACATTACATCGGTACGTAATACATATTTCTGACCTGAAAGCACAGGTGCTCCCTCATGTAACTGTTGATGCTCAAATACTAATATCTGCCCAAGTTTGGGTTGAACACTCGCAATTTGAGTTTCCTTACATGGTTTCAGCATACCACTATCACGGTAAAAAATTGTTTCTCCACCCGTAAAATCTTCGCTGAGGTAGATCAATAAAGTCAGTTTGCTACTGTGCCAATCGTTTACTTCATGAATTCCATCCCAATGTGGCTTAAACGTTTCACCATTTTCATAACGATAAAAACGGAAACGTTCATTTAAGCCACTTAATATCCAGCCATTCAATTGTTTAGGCAGTAAATGTTTAAGTTTGGAAAATAGTGTTTCAGCAAGCTGAATATCATCATAAATCACTCGTTTATTATTTCTAACATTGGTGAGCACTTGACGAGCTGAGTTTAGGAATATATCAGCTGTTTCATAATGATATTGATTACTAAGTTCGATGAATGAAAGACATTCTTGATCTGAGAACACATCATCTACAGTAAAAATTAAAGGTGAGTTCTGATGTGTTTGTTGTTTTTCTTGTTGTAGAAAAAGAGTTTGAGTTGAAGTTATCCCATTTTGATGACCTATAGCATTTTGAGTTGGAATTGGTTATTTTATCATCATAACTAGTTTAATTAATATTATTTAAAATGGTTCAATTTTTGCATTCTCAATAATGATCATAAGAATCGGAGAACAACATGATGAAAAATGCAAATCACATGAGAACAATCCATAGCAAAGATAAAGGTTGGTTTTGGTTTGGCTTAACGGTTGCTATCCAAGTTGTATTCATAGTTGTTAGTTACCTCGTTATGAATATTTCGCTTTGATATTTCATTGTTTTTAAGCTTATGATTGATGATCAGCAAGAGTTCAACATCATTAAGAATATGCTAAAACTTATTTATTATGTACCTGAATCACACCTTGAATTAACCAAAAAAGCTATCTTTGAAGCTGGTGCAGGTGGTATTGGCAATTATGAGCATTGTGCTTGGCAAGCGAAAGGAATAGGGCAGTTTAAGCCTGTTAAAGGTGCAAATCCGTTTTTAGGGCAATTAGACGAACTAGAGCAGCTTGAGGAATGGCGTGTAGAAACTATTGTGCCTGAAGAAAAAGCCAGTGTTGTGGCAAAAGCATTAAAGGCAAGCCATCCTTATGAAGAGCCTGCCTTTGAGTTTATGCAAATATTAGATATTGAATAATTATACTTTTTGAATAAATAAATTACGATCAAAACGATATTGCGGGAAGAACACACCATCTGTAGCCCGTTCACCTGCACCAATCACCATCACAGGATATTGTTGATCATTTAGCTTTAAAATTTTACGAACCAAAGGTTCATCAAAACCTTTCATCATACAACTATCAAAACCATAAGCGCGTAAAGCCAATACAAGGTTTTCACAGGCTAAAGCTGTGGTTTTAGTTGCCCATAATTTGGCATCGGCAGGGTTAAATGCAGTCACAGGAAGTTGTTTATCAAGTGTACGGGCTACTTTAAATGCAACTTTTTTGAAGTTACCTAAGGCATTGAAATAACCTGTTTTATAGTTGTAGGGAATAAAGCGGTAATACTTTTGAACCGCTGGTGGTGCTTCGGGAAATGGAAACTCGGTGATATTTAGTTTTGCCATCTCATCAACACGATCTGTTCTAGCGACACATACAATTAATTCGGATGCAGTTTTAGCAGCAAGTTGTCCTAAACACGCTTTAACCAGTTGTTTTTTCTTGCTTGGATTTTGCACCACATAGAATGTCCAAGGCTGTAAGTTTGATGAGTTGGGTGCAAGCAGTGCCAAATCTAAACATTCATCTAAAATCTCACTTGGAATTGGTTTATCCGTGAACTTACGTACTGAACGACGGCTTTCAATGACTTTACGGAAATTGGCAACATCAATATCTTGAGGGGCAGGTTCGTAGTAGCGTTTTTTTTCGGTTTGATTTTGCTCAGACATGAGAATAAATGTTCCTATAAGTTTGTTGTTAATATTGGGACGTTAAATAAAAAAACCACCCAGTCTTGACTAAATGGTTTGTATAAAAACAGTGAAATGTATTAATTGAACTGTGAGAAGTCAGGCTTACGTTTTTGCATAAATGCTTGTACAGCTTCCATCATTTCAGGTGAGCGTACACGCTGCATAAAGATTTCAGCTTCTTCGTCGACGCAAGCAATAATTTCAGCTAAGTCTTTTTTCATTAGCGCTTTACTTTGTTTTAGAGATGCTAAAGGTAATGCTGCTAAATGTTGAGCGGTTTGTTGAGCGGTTGCATAGGCATCTTCAACAACGTCATTTACAAGATTTGCTTTTACTGCTGTTGCTGCATCAAATTTCTTCGCTGTGAATAATAATTCAGCCGCTTTCTGATAGCCTGCTTGTTTGACCAATAAACGGCTCGCAGCACCTTCAGGAGAAAGGCCTAAACTTACGAATGGAATTTGGAATAGGGCAGTATTGTCTGCAAATACGATGTCAGCATGTAATAAGATTGTTACACCAATACCAATCGCAACACCTTTCACTGCGATAATAAGTGGCTTAGAAAAACGAGCCGCAGCTTTTAATAATACAAATGGAGGTTGATCACCCGCTTTGCCTTCATATGGCTTTTGCATAAAGCCCATGAAGTCTTTCATATCATTACCCGCAGTAAAATCTTGTTCTGCACCACGGAAAATCACAATACGTACATCTTTATTTGTATCGGCTTCATCTAATGCTTTTGCAATCCAAAGATAAAGTTCACCGTAAAGTGCATTTTTGGCTTCTGAACGGTTAATGGCTAAGGTGAGTACGCCATCTTCTAAATTTGCTTGCAAATGTTGATGAGGTTGTTGAATACAGCTAAGTGTCATCGTACTATCCTTGCTTTAATCCAGATTGATTTTTAAAGTGCTCTCATTATGTCGCATATTTGCGTTACATGGTGCAACTGATGAGTTCACAAAAAGTGAAATTACGCCTATGTACACATTTGACTATCTTGTTTTTATTGGACGCTTTCAGCCTTTTCATTTGGCACATCTACAAACCATTGAAATTGCGTTACAGCAAAGTCAGAACGTGATATTGGCATTAGGTTCAGCACAATCAGAACGGAATATCAAAAATCCATTTTTAGCCCATGAACGTGAACAAATGATTCTGTCTAACTTTTCAGAAGATGATCAGAAGCGGATTCATTTCGTGCATGTGGTTGATGTGTATAACGATGAAAAATGGGTCAAACAAGTCAAAACATTGGTCAATCAAGTGGTTCAGCCAAATGCAAAAGTAGGTTTGATTGGTCATTTCAAAGATGAATCTTCATATTATTTAGCTTTATTCCCAGAATGGGAAATGGTTGAGTTGGATAGTTTAAAGGATTCTATTTCAGCTACGCCTATGCGAGAAGCCTATTATCGAGGTGAGATTCAAACTGAATTTTTCCCTAAAGGCACGATTGAATTTCTGACTGAATTTAAAAATACAAAAGTCTATGCGGAATTGCAGCGTAAATATCTTGCGGGTGATAAAAGTAATTTGGATGAATGTTTTTAAGATTTTAGTTCTTTAAGCAGAAAATCGATGAAAACACGAATATGGAAAGATTCGTGTTTTTTTAATGGATAAAGTAAAGAAAATGGGCGTGAAGTACCTGAAAATTCGCTAAGTACCTCAATCAAATTTCCATTCTTAAGCTCTTTTTCTACAATGAAACGATAGGTTTGTAATAAACCAGCGCTATGTTTTGCCAGTGTTACCGTACCTAAAATATCATCTAAGCAACGAATATTTCCTGCACTTTGATACTCAATCAACTGTTGATTCGAGTTAAATAGCCATGGAACGTTTTTCCCTGTACTGGGAAGAACAAACTGAATACATTGATGATGCTGTAAATCTTCAAGGCTTTGCGGTGTTCCGAATTGTTTTAAATACTCAGGCGACGCCACTACAATCAGTTCAGCCTGTTCTAGTTGCCGTGCAATCAAATTTGAATCAGCAAATTGTCGTCCACGAATCGCCAGATCATATCCTTCTGCTATAAAGTCCACATTTTTATTGGTGAGTTGAACATCTACTTTGATGCTTGGATATTGCTGTGAAAACTTTGCCAATAACGGGAGGATGCGATAGTGTCCATATGGTGTTGGAACACTGATACGAATTAAACCAGAGGGTTGTTGTGTTTGATTTTTGAGTTGCTGTTCTGCTTCTAAAATTTGATTTAGCGCTTGTTTACATTCATCAAAATAGATTTTTCCTTGCGTAGTTAAACGGACTTGTCGAGTCGTTCTTACAAACAATGGAGTCGCTAAATGCTTCTCTAATCGAGCAATGGAGCGACTGACCGCTGCTGGACTCACACCTGCATGTAAGGCTGCCTTAGAAAAGCTTTCATATTCTGCTACTAAGCAAAACAATTCGACGCTACTAAACATCATCCGTTTTAGAGGGTGATTCATTCATTACACCATGTAAAAAATGATTTGAGTTGCAAGCTATTTAAGCACATATAAGTAAACAATAAGATGATTCGCATACCTTGTATGGAGTTATTTTTATGAAATTGTTCTATTCAACGAATGCCTGTTCTCTAGCCCCACATATCGTTTTAAGAGAGCTTGGACTTCCATTTGATTTAATCAAAGTCGATTTGCAACAGCATTTAACTGAACTGGGTGAGGACTTTTATAGACTCAATAAGAAGGGTCAAGTACCTGTATTACAGCTTGAAGATGGTTCTTTTTTAACGGAAGGTGCTGTGATTAGTCAGTTTCTTGTGGATCAATTCGAACGTAAGGATTTATTACCTGAAATAAATACCCCAGAGCGTTATCAAACACTTTCTTGGATGAATTTTATTGCTTCAGAAATTCATAAAGCATATTCACCATTTTTCCATGAATCCTATGGCGAAGAATCTAAAACTATCTTTAGTACAATTTTAAATAAACACTATGCATGGGTTGATCAACAGTTAGATGGGCAAAACTACTTATCGGGAAGTAATTTTACCATTGCTGATATTTATCTGTTTGTGGTGACACGCTGGGCTGACTTTATTGGTCTTGATCTTGGGCATTTTATTCATTTAACAGCTTTTATGCAGCGAATTGCTCATCGTCAAACGGTTCAAGACGCAATAGCTGCCGAAGCATCTTAGTATTCTTGCTATCTATAAAATTATAAAAGGAGATCCGCATGCCTTATATTTTAATTCAAATTACTAAAGAGAATGCCTCTACTGCACAGAAACAACAGTTGATTCAAGAGGCTACAGATTTAGTGGTTCGGGTGCTTCATAAAGACCCAGCTACTACATTTGTGGTCATTGATGAAGTTGATACAGATAACTGGGGTGTGGCAGGCGAATCAGTTTCGACCATACGTAATAGACAAAGAACAGGTACATAAGATGCAAAATAATCCGATAATTAAAATTCAACAGCAACTCGAAAAATACTTTGATGGTTTGTACTTTTGTGATGTGGATAAATTGCAGGGCGTATTTCATTCCGATGCAACTTATATCAACGCTACGGATGACCCTATTCTCAAATTGGATATGACCACTTACTTCTCTATCGTGGAAAAGCGTATTTCACCCGCATCTCAAAACCAATTGAGACAAGATAAGGTTATTGCGATCAATTTGATTCATGATCAGCTAGCGATGGTACATGTTGAATGTGTGATTGAACCTAAATATTTTTATGATGCACTTACATTGGTACAAAAGCAGGGTGAGTGGAAAATTATTTCTAAAGTATTCCATTATCAACTTTTAGCGGACCAATTAAGCATCTTCCCAAAAGATAATTCGATTGGAAAAGGGATCAGTCATACTCAGTTCTAATGTTTCCCAATCTGTTTTTTCAACTTGGGGTTTAGCAAACTTATAATCCTTGACCTCAAGTTCATTTTTTAACAAGCTGAGATTCTCCCAGTAAATACGAATCGCACTATGCGGACTCGCATCACCGAAGTGTTCGGACAAATGGAGAATACAATCGTCTTTGGAAATTTGCAGATAAATAGGGAAGTTATCCCCAAATGTGTGCTGCCAGTCGATTTGGAAGCCTAAATAATCAAGATAAAATGATTGTGCTAATTTTATGTCAAAGATACGAAAAATAGGAATGATCGAGCCATTTTGCATAGGTATTTCCTGTTAACGAATTCCAAATTGTTGTGCCCAGTATGGCTTTTGTTTTTCAGTGGAGTCAAAGGTACATGCCACTGCATAGTCTGTAAATTTAGGATTCATTATATTGGCACAATGCATAGGGCTGTTTAGCCAAGTAGTTAATACTTCATTCAAGTTTTTCTGCCCACGTGCAACATTCTCACCTCCGCCGCGTCCTTTAAACTGATAAAGTTTCAAGCGAGCTTTGAGGTCTAAACCGCCCTGACTACGATGCCCTAAAAAATTATATTGAGCCATATCTATGGCATGAGCATAAGCACTTCTAGCCAAATGTTCATTCCATACTAAGGGTGATGTTGCTGAAAAATGTCGTTGTCCACATTGACGCGCTTGTTGCCGAATTTCGTTAATCGACTGCAAGATGGTTTGTTGATAAGCTGGGTTTTGTAAGTCTTCACAGCGTATTTCGTTTGATAATTTCTGAACTTGAGAGGTTGAAGTAGAATATTCTTGTGAACGTGTTGGGGTGCTGATACTGCATCCAGAAATAAACAACGGAAATAAAATTAAAACTTGGATCGATTTCATTTTTTAAGATTTAGGTTCGTTATTTTAATCGTTTAATGATACGTTATTTTAGTTTAGGGCTACAATTTAACTGTAAAAAAGCGAGTATAAACTCGCTTTTTTGAAGGCAAGCAAATTAAGCAGATTGTAAAACTTTTAAATCTTCCAATACTTGTTCAGCATGTCCTGCAGCTTTAACTTTACGATAGCTTTTCACCAATTGCTTATTGTGAAAAATAAAGGTTGAACGTTCGATGCCCATGACTTGTTTGCCATACATATTTTTTTCTTTAATGACATCAAAATGTTTACATAAGATTTCTTGTCGATCACTAATCAAATTGAAATTAAGTGATTGCTTTTCAATGAAGTTCTGGTGAGATTTAACAGAATCACGTGAGACACCAATAATTTGACAGTTTAAAGCTGCAAACTGATCTTTTAAACATGAAAAACCGATCGCCTGAGTTGTACAGCCAGGTGTGGAATCTTTAGGGTAAAAATATAAAACTAACCATTCACTTTCGATTTGTGTCAGGTTAAGTTCACCTTCAGTTGTCGGGAAGCTTTGATCAGGTAATTGAATATTCTCAGACATGTCTCATCCTTCAATAAAGGTTATGGTTGATCTAGTTCAAGTGGTAAAAATGCATATTCTTCATGATAAACAATTTCACCATGGCGTATAGGAATTGCTTTGTTAAAAATGGGACCATTGATCACTGTGGTGTGAAATTCACCACTTTCGCCACATGGATCAATACCGCGATCTTCCAGTTCTTGGATATATTCCAAATTAAGTGTTTTACCTAAGTCTTCAACGCGCATCCCCAATTTGAGATTGACGGTAACAATAACACTGTGAAAACTAAGTGAAATAAATTCCTCAACGACTTGTTTGTGTGGTCTTAACCAAAGTGGCATGCCTAACTTGAGCCCAACCTGTTGAGTGACTTTATCGTGCCAGCAACCATGCTGTGGCATGTCGAGATCGCCACTAACGAGTACTTCAGCTCCATGAGCTTTAGCCTGATGAAGTAAATCAATAAACTTACTTTCATAATCAGACCAACTCGATGAAGTCATATAAACAGGTAAACCTATCGCATCAGCTTGAGCACGAATGATATCTAGGGGCATTGCGTGCGAACGTGATCGTTGTCCTTGTTCCTCTTACATCACAATTAAGCCTAACACCGTCCCTTTATGCATAGCATGGTACAAGGCGAGAGAACTATCTTTGCCTCCACTGAATGAAACAATTGATCGTCGATTTTCAGCATTGGTTTTCCATTGATCGTGCATGAATTTAGTCAATTTCTTTAGGTGATTCAAATATTAACAGAACTAAAAAAAGCCTGCATAAATGCAGGCTTTAATCTGAACAATACAAGCTTACTTTTTAGGAGCTTGTTGCTGAGCAGCTTTCATTGCTTCTTCAGTTAATTTTTCTAACTTAGATACTAAAGGGGCGCCTAAGCAAGCTTGTAAATCTTTATTTTGCTGTTGGACAAACGCTAAAGAACTAGGGCTTTTCTTTGCATTAATTGCGCTTTGAATTTCCCATTTTTGTGCTTCAGTTACTTTACCTTGTGCATCAATTTGGCAACTACAGAATTTACTTACTTCAGCAGAAGTTAGTTTTCCACCTTTAGCTGTTTGATCTTTACATACGTTGACTAATGCAGATTTTACATTGGTACTTTTATATGCTGCTTGTAATGGATTATCAGCTGCATGAGATGCTGTAGCAAAGAGAGCCGCAGCTGACATCATTGTTGAAAGAATAATATTTGATTTAGAAAACTTCATATAATGTACCTAATTTTTACCTTATATCGTTTATTCCGCATAGCGCGTAGGATCCGCGACACCTGCTTCGATAAAACCTTGCTGACGTAAACGACAACTGTCGCATTTGCCACATGCACGTCCTTGAGCATCTGCCTGATAGCAGGATACCGTTTGGCTATAGTCTACGCCATGTTCGATGCCTAAGCGTATAATATTCGCTTTGGATAAATGTAACAGAGGTGTTTCAATTTTAAGAGGTTTTCCTTCAACACCAGCTTTTGTTGCAAGTCTTGCAAGATTGGCAAAAGCGTCAATAAATTCTGGGCGACAATCTGGATATCCTGAATAATCAACAGCATTTACACCAATAACAATGGCTTCAGCGTCAAATACCTCGGCTGCTGCAAGAGCATAGGATAGAAAAATTGTGTTACGTGCTGGAACATAAGTTACAGGAATACCTTCTTGTAATTGTTCAGGTACATCAATGTTATGATCTGTAAGCGCGGAACCGCCTAAATTACCCAAATCGATATTAATTACACGATGTTCAACACCTGCTCGTTGTGCAAGTGCCTTAGCTGCATCAAGCTCAGTTGTAGAGCGCTGACCATACATAAAACTTAAAGCGATACAGTCATAGTTTGCTTGTGCCCAAGCGAGACATGTTGTCGAGTCTAAACCGCCAGACAATAATACGATGGCACGAGAACGCATATTATTTTCCATTATTCAACCTAAAATTATTCGTAGATGATTTGCCTCATTTGAGACAGTCACAAGATCATTAGCGACCAGATTCATCATTCCATAACAGCTTATGTAACTGTAATTGGAAGCGAACAGGGAGATGGTCATCTAAAATCCACTGAGCTAAATCACGTGCAAGAGCAGGCAGGGCAACAGCACCTTTTTCTACCGCGAAAGCAGGAGAGAACCATACTGTACTGACTTTATCTTGCAACTGGAAATTTTCCAGTTGTTGTTTAGACCATTCATAGTCGGCACGATTACAGATCACGAATTTAATCTGATCATGCTGTGTTAGATAGTCGAGATTGGTAAGTAAATTACGATGATCTTCATTAGACGTTGGTGTCTTTAGATCTAATACTTTCGAAACACGTGGATCAACTTTAGAAACATCTAAAGCTCCGCTTGTCTCAAGCGAAACGTCAAAACCGAGATCACACAAGCGTTGAAGTAATACAAGACAATTCGGCTGTGCAAGTGGTTCGCCACCAGTGACACATATATAAGGTGTTTTAAACTGGCTTGCTGTTTCAATGATATGTTCAAGTGATTGACGCTCGCCACCTTCAAAAGAGTACGTGGTATCACAATAGCTGCAACGAAGAGGGCAACCAGTTAAACGAATGAAGACAGTGGGTAAGCCAAATGTATTCGCTTCGCCTTGCAAAGAATAAAAAATCTCTGTGATACGCAAACCAGCAGCAGGATCAGAGACAGGAATTGCAGAGGAACGTAAGGAAGTCATAAAGAGTTACCACAAAATCAGCAAGCTATTAAAAAACAAAAATCTCTACGATCAGTGATAATCGTAGAGACGAGGAGCAGTATAAGCTCCGTGGTATTACATCTTAGTCAGCACGTAATAAATCATTTAAACTTGTTTTAGCACGTGTTTTCGCATCAACTTTTTTCACGATGATTGCTGCGTAAAGGCTATAAGTTCCACATTTAGAAGGAAGGCTTCCCGCAACTACAACTGAACCAGCAGGTACGCGACCATAGTGAATTTCGCCAGTTTCACGATCGTAGATCTTAGTCGATTGACCGATGAATACGCCCATAGAGATTACAGAGCCTTCACCAACAATTACGCCTTCTACAATTTCAGAACGTGCGCCGATGAAGCAGTTGTCTTCAATGATCGTTGGGTTTGCTTGTAATGGCTCTAATACACCGCCAATACCTACACCACCAGATAAATGTACATTTTTACCAATTTGCGCACATGAACCAACAGTTGCCCAAGTATCAACCATTGTGCCTTCATCAACATATGCACCGATGTTGACATAAGATGGCATCAAGATCACATTTTTAGCTTGGAAGCTACCACGGCGAGCAACAGCTGGAGGAACTACGCGTACACCTGCTGCTTTAAATTGCTCTTCAGTCCAACCTGAATATTTAGTTGCAACTTTGTCATAAAACTGTAGATCACAAGCTTCAATAGGTTGGTTGTCATTGAGTTTAAAAGAAAGTAAAACTGCTTTTTTTAACCATTGGTGAACAACCCACTCACCATCAATCTTTTCAGCCACACGAAGTGTACCGTTGTCTAAACCAGTTAATGCTTCTTCAACGGCTTGACGAATTTCTGTAGGGCAGTCCGTAGCTGAATAATTTGCACGGTCTTCAAATGCTTGCTCAATGATCGTAGAAAGCTGAGACATGATCTTCCTTCATCCAAAAAAATTTTGAAGATTTTACACTAAATTGAACCAAGAAGCTTTGAAAAAAGTCGTTACAATAAAGTGTTTTAAAATTAAGCAATAAAATTGTAATAAATTCGGATTTAATTGTTTTTTATCCATTATTTCGAAATATACAATTATTCTGAATTTGTATCAAAAAATAACAAAAAGTAATCAGTTTCTGTATAAAAAGATATCAATCATTCTTTTAAGATTTTATTACAGTAACAACTATACCTTAGATAAAAGTATTTTTTGAGGAGACTTCAATGAAAGCTTTGCGCGTTATTTTAGCTGCAGGTGCATTAACAGCGATTGCAGGTTCTGCTTTAGCAGCAGATGAACAAGTTGTGAAGGAATCAGGTTCTACGTTTCCTTCATACTTAGATCCAGTTTCAGTTCGTGCTGAAGTGGGTACTACAGGTTATGGTGGTGCGATTACTTATGATGCTAACCCTTATGTAGGTGTAACATTAGGTTATAACGGTGGTGACATTTCTTGGTCTGATGATGTCAAAGTAAATGGCTCTACTTACGACCTCGATATGGAAAATAATAATGTTTATTTAAACGCTGAAATGCGTCCATGGGGAACAAGTGATAATCTTTTTGCTAAATCACTGTATGTTGCCGCTGGTGTAGCGTATTTAGATAATGACTATGATTTAACTCGTAATGTTAATGCTACTCGTGCATTCCGTGTAAATAACCAAGACTTCTTAGCGGGAGCAGATGGCGTTAAGATTAATGGTAAGATGGAATACAAAAATGACATCGCACCATACTTAGGTTTTGGTTTTGCACCTAAAGTTTATAAGAACATTGGTGTGTTTGGTGAAGTAGGTGCGTACTACACAGGTAATCCTAAGGTTACTTTAACTTCAACAGGTACTGCGACTACTGAAGGTAACCAATCTCTAACAGAAGCGGTTAATGCTGAAGCTAATAAAATTGCTAATGACAACAAATATGAATGGTTGCCAGTTGGTAAAGTTGGTGTAAGTTTCAGTTTCTAAGCCGAACGAGCACATAGAGAAAACGAGCTGTAAAGCTCGTTTTTTTCGTTTAAAGATCCTTTTCCCAGATATAAAAAAATGGCGCTTTAAGAGCCATCTTTTTTTATTCCTCAGGGTAAGCGACTTTTTTAAGTGCTTTAATATCGGTTTTAGGTGAGCAAAGCGAGATAAACTCATAACCATAACCACGTAGTAAATGACCTTTTCTTACAGCAATCCACGTAGTGTTAGTACCAAAAATGTGAGTTTTTATTTGCTGTAAACGATAGTCACGTTCGGCATCATATGCGACATCATTGACGATCCCGACACCCATATTGAGTTCAACATAGGTCTTAATAACATCGGCATCTAACGCTGACATCACGATATCTGCATGCAAATGTGCATCTTCAAATGCTTTATCGATTTTAGAGCGACCTGTAAAACCTCCGTGATATGTAATCAACGGATACTCTGCTAAAAGATCGAGACTGATGTTGTCTAATTTCGTTAAAGGGTGGTCTTTAGGTGTAATAATACTGTGGTGCCATTCATAGTAAGGCACGCTTGCTAAGTTTTCCTCTGTGGTGAGAGATTCTGTCGCAATTCCAATATCAGCTTCACCTTGAAGTAGCATTTCAGCGATTTCAACAGGACTTGCTTGTTGTAAAACCAAATGCACTTTAGGAAAAAGCTTCTTAAATTGATTCACAATAGGAGGTAATACATAACGAGCTTGGGTGTGTGTCGTTGCAATTGTTAAAGTACCTTCATCAACTTTATTGAAATCGTCAGCAAGGCGTTTGATATTATCAGCATCAACTAACATGCGCTCGACAATACTCAATAAGGACTGTCCTGGTTCAGTGAGACCAAGTAATCGTTTACCTTTACGCACAAAAAGTTGTACGCCTAATTCATCTTCTAAATCTTTAATATGTTTACTGACACCAGATTGGGAGGTATAAAGTGCCGCTGAAGCTTCAGTTAAATTAAAGTTTTGACGAACTGTTTCTCGAATAATTCTGAGTTGTTGGAAGTTCATAATCATTATTTCCGCATATAGGATGAGGAACGGCTAAAGTTCCATATGGGTAGTTTAGCCGTCATCAAGTATTATTTTAAGCAACTTGCGTCGTTGGGTCTGCAAATAAATGAAGTTGAGCTGCGCTAATCCAGACGGTTTGGTTTGGTCTGAATTGATGCAAATTAGCTTTTTCTACACTGAGTAAAATTTCGATAGTACGCCCACTACGATCTTGTAATTCAGCGATCACTCTACCTGCAATCCAGACTTCACGTAAAAAAGTCGCTTGAACAGTATTCGGTTGAGGCTGCGCATGAATATGTAATTCATTTGGTCGAGCAAAAGCGATGACTTTTCCTTGCGGTGCTTGCAAATGATTTGGTAGTTGAATGCGATCATCTCCGATACGAATAATACCTTCATGATGTTCACCTTCAAAACGATTTGCTTGACCTAAGAAATCAAATACAAATGGTGTCGCTGGTTTTTCATAAACTTCACGAGGCGAACCAATTTGTTCTACATCACCTTTATTCATGACAATGATTTGATCAGCAACTTCTAAAGCTTCCTCTTGGTCATGGGTTACAAAGATAGAGGTGATGTGCAATTCATCATGTAGTGTGCGTAACCAACGACGCAGTTCTTTACGAACTTTAGCATCCAAAGCACCAAATGGTTCATCCAGTAATAAAACACGAGGTTCAACTGCTAGAGCACGTGCTAAAGCGATACGTTGACGTTGACCACCGGATAGTTGTGCAGGGTAACGATCAGCTAAAAAGCCAAGTTGAACTAAATCAAGTAAACGCGTAACTCGTTTTTTAATTTCAGCTTCTGATGGACGTGTTGCACGTGGGCGAACACGTAAACCAAAAGCAATATTGTCATAGACGGTCATGTGGCGAAATAAAGCGTAATGTTGGAAAACGAAACCAACTTGTCGCTCACGTACATGAATATCAGTTGCATCTTCACCCTCAAGCAATACTTGCCCGCCATCGGCTGATTCTAAACCTGCAATAATTCGCAAAAGCGTTGTTTTTCCGCAGCCCGATGGACCAAGTAAAGCTACTAGCTCGCCCTCTGGAAAATCTAAAGAGATATTTTTAAGCGCGTGGAATGCGCCAAAGTGTTTTTCAATATTTTTAACTTGAATACTCATTTGTACATTCCTCAGTGGCTAGATGGATTATGTTGATGTTCGTTGCTTTGGTCTTGGCGCATCTCTAACCAAGTTTTTAAAATCAAAGTGATGATTGCTAAGAATGCCAGTAAAGATGACACCGCAAATGCAGCACTGAAGGTATATTCGTTGTATAGTATTTCTACATGTAAAGGTAACGTATTCGTTTCACCACGAATGTGTCCTGAAACAACCGACACCGCGCCAAACTCACCCATAGCTCGTGCATTACATAGAATCACACCATAGATCAAACCCCATTTAATATTTGGAAGTGTTACTTTCCAGAAAGTTTGCCAACCAGATGCACCAAGGACGATTGCAGCTTCTTCTTCTTCAGTACCTTGAGCTTCCATGAGCGGAATGAGTTCGCGTGCAACAAATGGAACAGTGATGAAAATAGTAGCTAAAACAATACCTGGAACGGCATATAGGATTTTGATGTCATTATCCATGAACCATCCGCCAACCCAACCTTGAGAGCCAAAAATTAAAACAATCATTAAACCTGCTATCACAGGTGAAACTGAGAATGGCATGTCGATAATGGTGGTCAAAATGGCTTTACCACGGAACTGGAACTTAGCTACCGCCCAAGCTGCTGCAACACCAAATACAACGTTAATCGGTACAGCAATCGCAGCAGTGATTAAGGTGAGCTTTACAGCCGATAGCGTATCTGAGTCAGTCAATGCGTTTACATAGACTTCTAGACCCTGTTTAAATGCTTCGACAAAAACCAAAATTAGGGGTAGAACCAAGCAACTTAAGAAAAAGATTAATGCGACAGTAATTAGACTATAACGAACCCATGTCGGTTCTCGAGTGGCATCTCTTGCTTGTAATTTGAGTGCCAAAGCATTGCTGTTTGTATTCAAACTCATTGTGCAACTCTCCCTGTACGACGGCTTGCCCATGCTTGAACTAAATTAATTAAAAATAAGATGGCAAATGAGAGAATGAGCATGACTACAGCGATCGTTGTTGCGCCTGCATAATCATATTCTTCCAAACGAGAAATGATCATGAGGGGAGCAATCTCTGTTTTATAAGGTTGATTGCCTGCAATAAAGATGACAGAGCCATATTCACCAACACCACGAGCAAATGCCAAAGCAAAGCCTGTCAGTAATGCTGGAAATAAAATTGGAAGTATGACTTTGGTAATGGTCTGCCAGCGATTTGCACCAAGTGCAGAAGCTGCTTCTTCTAATTCAGATTCAATATCGCTGAGAACTGGTTGTACTGTTCGAACAACAAAGGGTAATCCAATAAATATCAGGGCAAGAGTAATACCAATAGGGGTATATGCAACTTGAATCCCTAACGGTTCCAAATATTGACCAATCCAACCTGTTGGAGCATATAAAGAAGTGAGTGCAATCCCTGCAACAGCTGTTGGTAGGGCAAAAGGTAAATCGACTAATGCATCGACAATTCTTTTACCTGGAAAACTATAGCGAACTAAGCACCATGCCAATAATAATCCAAAAAACACATTCACTAGCGCAGCAATCAATGCCGCACTGAAACTAAGTTGCAGTGACTTTAGGATTCGTTCTGAAGTTAAGATTTCCCATAAACCATCCCATCCGATTCCTAAAGATCGGATAAATACAGCAGATAAAGGAATAAGCACAATCAAAGATACATAAGCGAGAGTAAAGCCTAATGAGAGACCAAACCCTGGCAGCACTCGGGAACGCTGCGACATGACATTTCCTCAAAGAGAAATATTTGCTAAATAAGCAAATAAACGAAACTAAAATCAAAAAATACGGTGAAGATGGGGCTAGGCAAATTTCATATTAAAATTTGCGACCTTCGTTAGAGCGGTAGGTAAGCTCTTTTTTTCAGGTAATAAATAATTCAGGATCTCAGGGAATGGACCAAACCCTGAAGCAACATTGATGTGACCAACAGGTCCTAAATTAATTGGTGTTAATTTCCATGATTCTGCGAGCTGTAAAGCATCGACATAACCAAGCCATGGATCATTCTCACTAATTAATAACGTCGTTGGCACATCAATACTGAGTCCATGAAAATATGCTTTATAGTCAGTTAGACTATGACGAGCGAAACCTGCTTCACCAAAACGTGCTGGATTTGCGGGTGCAACCAAAACTAAATTTTTTACTTGTACATTTAGTTCAGGGTGCTCGGCGAGAGCCGCTACACTGGTTAAGCATCCAAAACTATGAGCAACGATCTGAACAGGTTCATTAACGGATGAAACAGTTTTGATAAACTGATCAATCCACTCTTGCAAGACTGGACGATCCCAGTGTTTCTGTTGAACACGAGAACTAGACATGAGTTTTTGTTGTAGCCAAGACTGCCAGTGTTGAGCCTCGCTGCCACCTACACCAGGAACAATTACGGTATGAGTCATGTCTAATCTCCTTAGAATCCTTCCCAACCTTGCTTTATGAAAGTGAGGAAGTCCCTCTTAGAAAAAGTGGGACTTAGTTGGATTATTTACCTGTGCTATTGATCTTGACGATTTGGTCGAAAATTCCACCATTATCAAAATGGGTTTTTTGTACTTTTGCCCAACCACCAAATTCTTTATCGATTGTTACTAGTTTCAGTGGTTTGAATACGTTGCTGTATTTCTTTAATACGGCTGCATTGCGAGGACGATAGAAATTACGCGCTGCAATTTCTTGACCAGCAGGAGAGTACAAGTAATTCAAATATCCGCGTGCAATTTGGGCGTTACCTTTTTTCTGAGCATTTTTTTCTACTACGGCAACAGGTGGTTCCGCTAAAATAGAAAGAGACGGTGTGATGATTTCGAATTTACCTGGCTGCTCTCGAACGGCAAGGAAAGCTTCATTTTCCCAAGCTAACAACACATCACCGATACCACGTTCAGCAAATGTAGTTGTTGCTCCGCGTGCTCCTGAATCCAAAACTTTGGTTTGCTTATAAATTTGACGCACAAATTCTTGAGCTTTAGCGTCATTGCCGCCTTTTTGATGTTTTGCCCAAGCCCATGCACCTAAATAATTCCAGCGAGCACCACCCGAGGTCTTTGGATTTGGCGTGATGATTTCAACACCAGGTTTGACTAAATCACCCCAGTCTTTGATTTTCTTTGGGTTATCTTTTCGAACAAGGAATACAATCGTTGATGTATATGGCGTAGAGTTATTTGGTAATTTCTTTTGCCAGTCTGCTGGAAGTAATTTTGCATTTTCAGCAATTTCATCAATATCAGCAGCAAGTGCTAGCGTTACGACATCAGCATTTAAACCATCAATGACAGCACGTGCTTGTTTGCCTGAGCCGCCGTGTGATTGTTTGAAGTCAATATCTTGTCCTGTGCGCTGTTTCCAGTAAGCGCCGAATTGTTTATTGAAATCTGTATAGAGTTCACGTGTCGGATCATAAGATACATTTAAAAACTCTTGCGCAGCAAAAGAAGAAACTGAAAGTAATGCAGCAATTACACCGACTTTGACCTGAGATAAACGCATGGAGACCCCTCAAAAATTAAATCATTGTTTGGAATATGTATGCAGCATAACTGCAGTTTTTTTGCAAAAAAAATAATTAAAATCGAATTTGATATGAAAAATTAAGAAATACATAAAAGAGATAAGTTATGCTGAATAACTGATAAATAAGAAATTTTTATTTTATGAGTGAAGTTGTTATAATTATTTAAAATCAATAGGTTATTAAAATTAATAGCTTCGATGAATGTATCCTAAAGGATCTTTAACTTATGCAATGCTATAAAAATGGGCAGTTGATTGATTCAATTCCTTTATTGGATCGTGCGTTTCACTACGGTGATGGGTGTTTCACAACAGCACGATTGGTGCATGGTGGAATGGAATTAAAAGAACTACATATTGCCCGTTTGAATTATGCTTGTAAAAATTTAAGTTTGGATGCTGATTTATCTTTTATAGACCAAGCATTAGATCAATTGCCACAACATGAAAAAAACTTGAATGGTACGTTGAAGGTTGTAATCAGTCGCGGAGAAGGTGACCGAGGATATAGTCTTCCTTTACACCCAGCCGATGTATATGTGTGGTTTTATCCTAAACAATGGCAACATTTAGAGCCTGAATGGATTGAAAGTGGTTTACTGAATCATGCTATAGGTTTGCATATGCCTCATTTGGTTGGTTTGAAGACTTTGAATCGACTAGAGCAAGTTGTGTTGAAGCAAGAAGCAGATCAACGAGGTTGGCTAGAAGCATTAGTTACCGACGTGCAAGGGTATATTGTTGAAGGTGTAAGCAGTAATTGTTTTATTCGTATAAATGATCAATGGATTACTCCAGAACTTCGCTATAATGGCGTGCACGGTGTAATGCGTGCGCACATTCTATCTCTTATGCAACAAAATCATATTTCATGTGAACAACGTTGTATTGAAATGGATCAGATCGCGCATATCCAGAACATATTTTTCTGTAATGCTTTGCATCCGATGAAAGCTGTAGTTCGATTTCAAGGTCGAACAATGCAGCAGCAACCGTATCTTGATTTATTTAATTCTTTAAAACTTAGCCAGATTGACTAAATATGCCGAAACCTCCGAATCCAAGCAAAACTAAGAAAAAGCCTAAAGCCAAATCACAAGCTAAGTTTTCTATTAAGTTTTTTATCATTGCAGTCATCGCTTTTTTGATTGTGATCTTTGGTGTTTTCTGGTCAAGTTTATTCAAGAATTACCCTGTTCAAAACAAAAAACAGCTTTTGGTCATTTCTTCTGGAGATACCTATTCTGGTTTTATTGACCGTTTAGCTGAAGAAAATAAAGTGAATTTTCCGATTCTTTTGAAACTCTATCAAAAGTTTATGATTCATGACACGATGAAAGCAGGTGTTTATGAAGTCACGCAAGGTATGAGTGTTCGTCAAGTTTTGGAAATGTTATCCAATGCTGAAAATGCTCAAATGAATCGAATTTTAGTTATAGAAGGAACGACATTTAAGCAATTGATTAACAATCTTAAAAAAGATTCAAATGTCACTAAAACAATATTGGATTTACCTCAGGATCAATTATTAAAAGAACTTGATATTCCTTATTCACATCCTGAAGGCTTGTTTGCACCAGATACATATTTCTTTGCCAAAGGCGAAACTGATAAAAAAATCTTAACGGATTTATATCATCGTCAAATGAAGTCTTTAGATGAAGCTTGGGCGAATAAAGCAGCCAATCTTCCTTATAAAGATAAATATGAAGCATTAATTATGGCTTCAATTATTGAAAAAGAAACCAGTTTAGATCGTGAGCTAGAGCAAGTTTCAGGTGTTTTTGTGCGTCGTTTAAAAATTGGTATGCGCTTACAAACTGATCCAACTGTAATTTATGGTATGGGAGATCGTTACACAGGTAATATCACACGTAATGATTTAAGGACACCAACCGCATATAACACTTATACAATTAATGGTTTACCGCCAACCCCAATTGCATTACCAAGCAAAAAAGCGATTGAAGCAGCGATGCATCCAGACGATTCAAAAAATATTTATTTCGTCGCAACAGGAAATGGTGGACATAAATTTAGTGCTTCTCTAGCAGAGCATAATCGTGCAGTACAAGATTACTTGTCTGTACTCCGTTCAAAGAAAAATCAAGGTGAATGATGTTTATTAGTTTTGAAGGTACGGAAGGCGTAGGGAAAACCACTCTGATTCGTAAAATTCATCAGTACTTTGAACAGCAAGGTAAGGAAGTTGTACTGACCCGTGAGCCTGGTGGCACACCATTAGCAGAACAGATTCGTACATTATTATTGGCAGTAAATCATGATGAGCAAATGAGA
>Ga0209727_1000853_pt1 | contig 29486 bp, 25 predicted proteins | sample RifGroC1_FD_183995 | JGI IMG/M metagenome (GOLD analysis project Ga0209727, IMG submission 183995) | Groundwater microbial communities from Rifle, Colorado, USA - Groundwater C1 (SPAdes) (version 2) | ecosystem: Environmental > Aquatic > Deep subsurface > Groundwater | place: Rifle, Colorado...
CTTTAGAGGAATTAAATCACGTCACCAAACAGGTTGAGTCAACCTTGGCTTCGCTCCTGATCATGACCAAACGCGCAATTTTACAAAGCGAAGACGGTTTTAAAGCCACCCTGCCTTTAGGTAAAGACCGCTTGTTGATCACCCGCAACATGGACACCACCTCTTTGGGTACTACTTTTCCTTTTACCACATCAGAGCTGACTGCCAACGAAGGAATTTTATATGGCATAAATGAACACAATGACTCTCTGGTGATTTTTGACCGGTTTACTTTGGAAAATGCCAACACGGTTGTTTTTGGCAAGTCGGGAAGCGGAAAGTCATATATGGTGAAGCTGGAAGTGTTACGCAGTATTATGTTTGATACCGAAGTCATCATTATAGATCCGGAAAATGAATATAAATATCTTTGCGATACGGTCGGAGGGACTTTCGTGAAAATGTCGTTGGACTCGGACTTCCACATCAATCCTTTCGACCTTCCCAAAATCGGGGAAGACGAGGATCCGGAAGATGTTTTGCGCTCCAATATCGCGAGCCTTATCGGTCTTTTGCATATCATGTTGGGAACGGTCACTCCGGAAGAGGATTCTATTTTGGATATCGCGATCAGGGAGACGTATGCGATGAGGGACATCACTCCTCAGGCCAATTTCAAGGCGCTCAACTCCAATTCCTATCCCACGATGTCCGATCTCTATGAGGTCCTTCGAAATTCCGAGGGAGGGGAATCCTTGGCGGTTAGGTTGGAAAAATATACGGACGGAATATTTGCCGGAGTGTTGAATAAGCCGACTAACGTCAAAGTGGATAACCAGTTAGTAGTTTTCAATATCAGGGACTTGGAAGAGCAGCTTCGGCCTATCGCGATGTATCTCGTTTTGCAGTTCATTTGGAACGAGATGCGCTCCGAACTTAAAAAAAGGATGATTGTCGTGGATGAGGCTTGGGTCATGATGCAAAATGAGGACGCAGCTTCTTTCCTTTTCGGAATCGCGAAAAGATGTAGGAAATATTACACGGGACTCACGACCATCACCCAGGACATCGCAGACTTCATGTCTTCCAGATACGGCAAGCCGATCGTGACAAACTCCTCGCTGCAGCTTCTGCTTCGCCAATCTCCCGCTGCGATCGATACCATCACGGAAACTTTCTATCTCACCGACCAGGAGAAATTTTTGCTCTTGGAAAGCAATGTGGGAGAAGGGATCCTTTTCGCCGGAGCCAAGCATGTGGCGATAAAGATAATAGCTTCATATACCGAGGACCAGATCATAACTTCCGATCCGCGACAGCTTTTGGAAATCGAACAGGCCAAGAAAGATTTCGACGAAGAGGAATAATGCTTAAAAGAGCTTTTCGTATCAGCATATAATTTTGAAATACCTATGTCCCAGCCAATTCCAGATATGAGCAGTAAGGAAGCGGGCAGATTAAGCAGACTGAAGGAGGATAGGCACCTCGGCACTAAAAGCCCGATTGAAAACGGTAGTCAGGTTGAAAGTGTCACGAAGGAATTCGCCGTTAAGAAAAGAAGGGATGCCAGAAGGCTTAATGAGGCGCATCTCAATCATAATGAGAAAGAACCGGCGATCGATCCTATCCAGGACGCTCCTTTTGTCCCCGCTTTCATAGCGGCGATTTTAAAGGATATTTTCGATTTGGTGATTTTGGCCCTTCAGGCGGCCGCAGGAGCTTCTGTCGTGCTGGCTCCTTTGATAGCGGTCGGGGTCGCCCTGGGAGGCGTCCTAACCGCGTGTATTTCTTTGTTCATAGGCGCAATGCTCATTTTGGCCGGGCAGGGAGGAAAAAGAAAGAAAGCGAAGAGGATAGTTAAAAATATAGCAAAAAGAGGAGTCGTGTGGGGAAGCTTCAGTATTATTGAGGCTATGCCCGCCTTGGCAGCTTTGCCCTTGGAAACGGTGATGGTCTTGGTCATATTGTTGATGGTCATCAACGAAAGAAAAAAGATAGTAAGGCTCAATATCGCGAGGGTCATAAAGCCGAAAAACGATAACGTGGTTAATTTCCCTGTAAGACAAAAACAAGCGGACACGCAAGACGGCGAAGATTATCGAAAAGCAGCCTGACTGTATGTCATTCTGAGCGCAGTGAGTCCGACCGAAGGAGGACGAACGAAGTCGAAGAATCTGCATTATAGTACTACCAGTCATATTACTTAGTAGATCCTTCGACTGCGCTAGACACCTGGAGTGTCGTCGCTTCGCTCAGGATGACAATACGTGGGCCTAACAATTAAAAAACAAACATAGTGTCTTCCAAAATATTTTCCGCTGCCACGATCGGCTTGGATGGGGAAATCGTTGAGGTCGAAGTCGACGTTCTTTCGGCGGGCTTGCATAACTTCACGATCGTCGGCCTTCCGGATGCGGCCATCAAGGAATCACGAATAGCGGTTTCCGTCCTCCGCACCAATGTGGCAGGATTACGGTCAACCTGGCGCCGGCAGATCTTCCCAAGGCCAGCTCGATGTATGATCTTCCGATCGCGCTCGGATTTCTGCTGGCGACCAAGCAAATCAGTTTCGATTCGCAAAATAAGTTCATAGCGGGGGAGTTGGCGTTGGATGGGAAAATCAGGCCGGTCCAGGGCATTTTGCCGATCGCGCTTTTGGCGAAAAAGAAAAATATTCCCGAGATATACGTGCCGGCCGAAAATGCCAAGGAAGCGAGCGTGGTCGACGGCATAAGCGTGGTGCCGGTTTCACATCTCTATGACATCGTTGATCATTTTCTAGGGAACAGGCTTATTGCCGCGCATCCTCCCTTGGAAAAAGAAAATATCTTTTCCGAACAGGAATATGCATATGACATGGCAAATATCGCCGGACAAGAGCACGCCAAGCGGGCCTTGGAAATCGCAGCGGCCGGAGGCCATAACGTACTGCTGAGCGGTCCTCCTGGAAGCGGCAAGACCCTTCTGGCCAAGGCCTTCCCATCCATCCTGCCTAAGCTTACCCTGGACGAAGCCTTGGAGATAACGAAAATATTTTCAGTGGCTGGAAAGCTTGGCAAGGAGCGGGCCCTTGTCACCGAGCGGCCATACCGCAATCCCCATCACAGCTCCAGTTCGGTTTCTTTGGTGGGCGGAGGGACCTATCCCAAGCCAGGAGAAATAAGCCTTTCGCACCGCGGCGTGCTGTTTCTAGACGAGTTCGCGGAGTTCCCGAAAACGGTCCTGGAGAATTTGCGCCAGCCCCTTGAAGATGGTAAAATTACAATCTCCCGAGCCAAGGGAAGCCTGGAATTTCCGGCAAGATTCACCCTGCTGGCGGCGATGAACCCATGTCCTTGCGGAAATGCTTCTGATCCGGAGAAGTTGTGTTCCTGTAGTTCCTCCCAGGTCATCAAATATCAAAGGAAGATTTCCGGTCCGATCATGGACAGGATAGATCTGCACGTGGAGGTGCCGCGGCTCAAATTCGAGAAATTGCAGGAGAATTTCGACGGGGAAAAGAGCGTGGAAGTCAGGAAAAGAGTGGAGAGCGCAAGAAGGATCCAAAGCGAGAGATTCTCAGGGACCGGACTTGTCACGAATAGCGAGATGGGAGCGGAGCATATCAAGAAATTCTGTCAGATAAAACCGGAATGCTCCAAACTTTTGCAAAGCGCGGTGTCGAGCCTGAAGCTCAGTGCGCGTGGATATCACAGAATAATCAAGCTGGCCAGGACGATCGCCGATCTCGCGGGAAGCGTCGAAATCGAAGTTCAGCATATCGCGGAAGCTGTCCAATACAGATTCAAGTCGGAATGAGGGGGCGCGAGGAATTGGGATTTTTTGAAAAATTAACTCGAAGCACTTTGTTTTTGGCTGAAATTTTCCCTCGATCCAAATCGGGCATAGCAAAATTTCAGAAAAACAAAGCGTTCTCCCGCCTCGACTCGCGGAGATGACCACTCGTCGACGCGAGGCGGGCAGACAGGAATTTTTCAAAAAATCCAAACCCCACGCTTTTATAATAGAGAAATAAAAGGTAATGATCCGAAGGAGAAAAAAATCTAAAAGTTTTTTCTTTTTTTTAAATACGGCGATAGCGATCGCGGCCGTCTTTTTGGGTTTCGCATATTTTTCAAAAGGGGATTATGACAGTTCGTTTTCCGAAGCTAAAGATAAAGAGATTTTTTTGAATTTGGACGGATTGGAATTTGTTTACGCGACGGATTCCGCGAATGTGGGAGAATTTCTCAGGGAACAATCTTTGGAAATAACCCCAAATGACGCGGTCCGTCCGGGCTTGGAAGAAAAGATTTTCAATGGCAGCAGGGTGTACGCACAAAAAGCCAGAAAACTGGTAGCCTTGGAGGGCGGAGAAGAAAAAGAAATTTTTACTTTGCAAAAAACCGTAGGCGATGCGGTACGCGAAAAAGCGGAACTCAACGTCGGAGAAGATGATATTCTCAAGCCCTCGGGAGAATCACTAGTGGAAGACGGTATGGAAGTGGATATCACGCACGTCAAAGTGGAGGAAGAAAAAAAGCAGGAAGCCATCGCCTTCAAGACCGTTTCCAATAAGGACGGCAAGCTCGGCTGGAGGGAAAAGAAGGTGACACAAAAAGGCGAGAAAGGAATCAGTGAGGTCGCATACAAAGTCGTTTATCACGACGAAGAGGAGATTTCCAGGAAAAAGATTTCAGCGGAAACGATCAAAGAACCTGTCGAGGAGATCGTTACCCAGGGCACTTATGTGAAATTGGGCAAAACCCACACCGGCCTTGCGACCTGGTATGACCAAGGTCCGCACCCGAACCTTCGGGCCAGGTTCCCGTTCGAAGGGGATATGTTCGCGGCCAATCCCTGGCTCCCATTGGGAAGTTATGCTAAAGTCACGAACAAGGCCAATGGGAAATCCGTCATAGTCCGTATCAATGACAGAGGGCCCTTCGGTGAGAACAGGATTTTGGATCTCAATAAACCGGCTTTCGCGGCCATAGCTTCGATAGGGGCCGGAATCATAGACGTGAAGATGGAAGAGATCACCAATTAGCTTGAGGCTAATTGGAATTTCAAATTTCTAATTCCAAATTTCTAATAAATTTCCAATTTTCCAATTTTTAAAAAATAGGCATGGATATAAAACCGAAAAAATCACTAGGGCAGAATTTCCTGAAGGATGAAAAAATAATTAATCAAATTATAGAATCGGCAAATCTTAGTATCGACGATATCGTGATCGAAGTCGGTCCCGGAGAAGGAGTGCTAACGGAAAAACTTCCAGAAAACTGCAAGAAAGTGATCGCGGTCGAGCTCGACGATAGGTTAATAGGAACCTTAAAAAAGAAATTTGAAAAGAACGCTAACGTGGAAATTGTCCACGGGGATATTTTAAAAATAAACTTTTCGGAACTGGCTACAAACTACGTACTACAAACTACAAACTACAAAGTGGTTGCCAATTTGCCATATTATATAACTTCACCGATCCTGAGGTATTTTTTGGAAAACGAACTGCCGCCGAAAGAGATGATCGTGATGGTGCAAAAGGAAGTTGCCCAAAGGATCGTGGCCAAGCCTGGACAGATGAGCATCTTGGCGGTTTCGGTGCAATATTACGCCGAAGCGGAATATTTGTTCACGGTGAAAAGGGATTCTTTCGAACCCGCCCCGAAAGTGGATAGCGCGGTCATTCGCATAAAAACATTAAAACAAGAAAGCATTAAAACAAAAGAAGAAACCAAGGATTTCTTTAGAATAGTGAAGGCGGGTTTTTCAGCCAAAAGGAAGACGTTGGCGAACAACCTTGCCAACAGCCTGCACAAGGACAAGAAAGAAATAGAAAACATTATTTCGGAAATGGGATTTCTCCCGACGGTCCGCGCCCAGGAACTTTCGGTGGAGGATTGGAAAAGACTCATGAAAGTTATCGGCTAACCGTTATTTGTTATCGGCGCTTTATTGATAATGAAAAACCACCGCGCATAATCGGTGGTTTTTAGATAAGCGGTAACTAATAACCGATAACTTTTATATTTTCTTCAGATTCGCGTATTCTGTCGAGATCCTTTTGATGCCGACTTTTTTGAAAGCGACGACCATGATGTCATCCAAAACGGAAATCACCACGCCTTCTCCGAATTCATTGTGGCTGACGCGGTCTCCGTCTCGAAGCTCAATAGTTTTTAGTTTGTAGTTTTTAGTTTGTAGCGAGTCTGATTTTTTGAAGTTCGGAGAAAAAGAATTGTTTTCTATTTTTATTTTTTCGCTCTGCATCTTGAGTTCCTCCGGGATGTCGTCCAGGAATCTTGAAGGGGGGTTCACTTGGGTCGAACCGAAAAGCGTTCTTTGGCGGGTAAAGAGAAGATATATCTTTTCCTTGGCGCGGGTAAGTCCCACGTACATCAACCTTCTTTCCTCCTCCATTTCCTCATAGGAAAGCAGGCTTCGCGAGTGGGGAAGGATCCCTTCTTCCAATCCGACGATGAAGACGTAGGGGAACTCCAATCCCTTGGCGCTGTGAAGAGTCATCATGTGGACGGAGTCGTTCTGCTGGTCGATCGAATCGGTGTCCGAGGCCAAAGCGACTTCCTCAAGAAAGGTGCCGATTTTGTCTTGGACTTCGTCATAATCTTTCCCGTCGAATTTCTGGGCCACGGAGATGAGCTCTTTGACGTTCTCCCATCTGGTTTCGCCTTCCGTCCCTTCGCCGAGGAGCATCTTCTCGTATCCGCTTTCCTTAAAGACCTTCTCGATGAAATCGGCGGTGGAAATCCTGGCGCTAACTTCTTTCATTCTCGCGATGAATTCGCAGAACTTCCTGATGGCGTCTATTTTGCCGGCATTAAGTCCTGAATTGGCGGTTTCCATTTTCAGTGAGGCGCTTATCGGGTCGAGTCCTTCGCTTCTGGAAAATTCCAACCAGCGGGAAAGCGTCGCGCTTCCGAGTCCCCGCTTGGGTTCGTTCAGCGTCCTTTCCAACGAGATCGTATCGGAGAAGTTATAGATGAGGCGGATGTAGGCGACGATGTCTTTTATCTCCTTCCTTTGGTAGAATTTGAGTCCGCCGATGATACGGTAAGGAAGGGATCTTCGCAGGAACACTTCCTCCAAAATGCGGGACTGCGCGTTGGTGCGGTAAAGCACGACGAAGTCTTTATAGGTTATAGGGGCTAGGTTCTGGGTGTTAGGAACCGGATTATTTTCGTTGCGGATGATGTTTGTAATTTCATTCGCGATGAAGGAAGCCTCGTTCTGCTCATCGTCGGCTTCATAGGAGGTGATGAGGTGCCCTTCGCTTTTCTCCGTCCAGAGTTTCTTGTCCTTGCGGTTGATGTTTTTGGAGATCACTCCGTAAGCGGCGTCTAGGATGATCTGCGTCGAGCGGTAATTCTGTTCGAGGTGGATCTGGGTAATCTTTTTCGAAGTCCAGGATGTTCTTGATGTCGGCTCCGCGGAAGCGGTAAATGCTCTGCCAGTCATCTCCGACAACGCAAAGGTTGCCACGACCCCTGGCCAGCATGTTGATGAGCAGGTATTGCGCCTTGTTTGTATCCTGGTACTCGTCGACCATGATATATCTGAACCAATTCTGGTATTTTTCCAAAACCTCAGGATGGTCGGAAAGGATTTTTACGGTGAAGTTGATGATGTCATCGAAATCCAGGGCGTTGTTTTCCTTGAGTTGTTTTTGGTATTGGGAAAAGACCCTGGAGAGCGTTTCTTCGTAATACCCGTTGGCTTGCTCGGCGAAAAGCTGAGCGTCGACCATGTCGTTTTTGGTGCTGCTGATGGCCGCCAAGAAGGCTTTCGGGTTGAACTGGTCGGTGTTTATCTCCAGCTCCTTCATGATCTTTTTGACCATGGACTGTTGATCCTGGGTGTCTACGATATGGAAAGCGCTTTTGTATCCCAATCTTTCTATCTCGGCGCGAAGGATGCGCACGCAGATGGAATGGAAGGTTCCGATGATAGGAAGAGAACCTCTATCCGTAGTTTCCAAGATGGCGGTGATCCTTTCCTTCATCTCCTGGGCGGCTTTGTTGGTGAAGGTCACGGTCAGAATGTTACTAGGGCGGATCCCAGCCTCCTTGATGAGGTAGGCGACGCGGTGGGTAAGTGTCTTGGTCTTTCCCGAGCCCGCTCCGGCGATGATCAGCATCGGACCGTTTACGGTCGAAGCGGCGAGGGCTTGTTCTTTATTCAAACCTTTTAATATTTCGGACATTTCTTGTATGTTTAATGGATAAATTTTTTTAGTAACATAGGTCATTGGCTGTAGGTCCGGTTTTTGGTCATAGGTTATAATGCTAGAAAACGGTTGATTGGAAAAAGGAAAGTGGTTCAAGAAAAAGGAAAATAGAAAAAGGGTTTCTGCTTTCCAGTTTCTATCTTCTTAAACCGATTTCTTCTTTCTATTTAACTAATTTTAACCCCTACGTCCAACGACTTGGGACACATCTTGCTGCCAATGACTAAAGTTACTAACAGCTTTCCTTTTTTATTAATGACAGATGACTGATTACAGATGACTGTTTATTTCTTCTTCCCATGGAACTTCTTATGCACGTCCTTCAATTGCTGGTTGGTGATGTGGGTGTAAATCTGGGTTGTGGTGATGGAGGAGTGTCCGAGCATGGCCTGGACGCTCCGGATGTCCGCGCCGTTGGACAGAAGGTCTGTGGCGAAGCTGTGGCGCAAGGTGTGCGGATGCACGTCTTTGACGATGCCGGCTTTGAGAGCATAATACTTCACGATCCTTTGCACGCTTCTGGGGGTCAGGCGTTTGTCTTTTTCCAATGACGGCGTCCCGTTTTTGGAAAGCCTGATGAAAAGGGCGGGATCGATATCGGTTCTTTTTTCCAGATACTTCCCAAGGTATTCTTTGGCCGAATCAGAGATGAAGACTATGCGGAGCTTGTCACCTTTCCCCCGGACGGAGAATTCCCCTCGGGAAAGATTGACCTGTTCGCGCGTCGTGCCGGTCAGTTCCGAAACGCGCAGACCCGTGGAAAAGAGCAGTTCCAAAATCGCCCGGTCGCGAAGACTCTTGAGGTCCGCTCCGCCCGCGCTTTCCAAAAGCCTTTCCAATTCCTCCGGATCCAGAAACTCTATTTCTTGCGAAGGGTTTCTGCCGACCTCGATCTTTTCAGCCGAAAGGGCGGTGATATCGCGTTTAGCCAGGTATTTCAGGAAGTTACGGAGCGCGATAACATGGTAATTCTGGGTGATCTTTTTGAGCGGGTTTCCTTTTTCATCTGTAAATCTGTTGAGTTGGATGCGGTATTTCCGCACCGTGTCTAGGGTGATGTCGGAAGGTTTCTTGGCTCCGGTCCAGTCCAGAAAGCGCGTTATATAGTGTAGGTAATTCTCTATGGTTTTCCGGGAGCGATTCTGTTCGATTTCCAGATGTTCGAGGAAATCGGTCAGAAGACCATGTAGATTTGTCGTCATATGTAATAAGTGTGAATAAATCGAAATTAGTTGAATGGAAAAAAGAAAATGGTTCAGGAATATGGAAATATGAAATCAGGGTTCCACTTTTTTCTAATTTCTTGTTTCTTAAGCCATTTTCTGTTTTCCAATTAACCTATTTCTGTGCGGAAGCGTCGCACAACCGTATTATAGCACATGGTGGGGAGTAAAACGCGTACCGCGAAGCGCGCAACGGAATTCGGAAATTTACGTTCCACGTCCTATGCTTCAAGTTCTACGTTTTTAAAGTTATCCACAGCTTCACGGGGCTTTGGGAAGCCAAATAAGGACAAAGACGGGTTTTGATTGATTGACATAAAGGCCCCTGATAATATAATAGTATCTAGTTAAAAATTAGGACTTTGGGTAATGGGTCGGATAGATTTCGGCAGATTAAATACGTGCTCTAAATCCAAAAGTCAACCAGAAAGGAACATTCCTATTAGTAAGCAAAAACTTTTCAATCAGGAAATTGTTGCGGAGAAAAAGGAAAACTTCAAAAAATTGAATACGAAGCTCCATCAGTACCAACGATCGTTGGCAAGTTTCGTGAAAAGGCACAGGACCGTAAAACTGCTTCATTTGTTCAGGCACTACTCTTCCCATGCAGTGGTAGTCTCCAGCGCTCTTTTGGTCGCTGCTACCAATGTCACAGCTGGCAACGGTTCCAGCGAGTTTCTTTTCGGATATTGGGATGATGGAAGCGGGGATGTCAGCGCCCAGTCCAACAGGATAAGCGCCCAGGACAGCAGGGGAGATAATCTTGCCCTCGTTCCTTTGGCCAAGGCTAATACGGCTGTGGATCCAGCCCTGAAAGCTGAAGAGGAAAACGAGCCGATCGTCCAGAGCCAATCCATCCTGGCTTCCGTGGGAGGAAGCAATGTGCTTCGCGAACCTGAAGAGGATGGCGGGGTCAAGATGTACACCGTCCAATCCGGCGATACGGTCAGCACTATCGCGACAAGACACGGGATAACCATAAATACCATCCTTTGGGCTAATGATATCGATAACGTGGATTCGATCATGCCTGGCGATGTAATCTTCATTTTGCCGGTCGCGGGTCTCAATCACGTGGTGAAGCAGGGGGACACCATAGATTCGATCGCTTCCAAATATAAAGCCGACAAAGACAAAATTATCGCCTTCAATGATCTTCCGGCCAACGGAGCGGTTGAGACGGGAAAGGAGATCGTGATTCCCGGGGGTCAAGGGGAATCGTCATATTGGGATCAAGGCAGCGCATCCTCCAACAGCGCCATTGAAAAGAGGCAGTATGCCAACTCCGCGGGAGGGACACCTGAAGTTTCTGGATGGAAAGATCTTACCGGCAAACCCGGCACCGGTCACAGGTTTCCATATGGTTATTGTACTTGGTATGTCGCTCAGAAGCGCTATGTACCATGGAGCGGAAACGCAGGTACCTGGTTGTATAAGGCCAAATCTATGGGATATAAGACCGGAAAGACTCCTAAAGTCGGTTCGATCGTCGTGACGACTGAAGACAGATATTACGGCCATGTGGCTTTCGTGGAGAAGGTCAGTGGCAACACGATTACGGTTACGGAAATGAACTATACCGGTTGGGCTAAAACCAGCCGAAGATCCCTTCCTGCCAACAGCAGGGTCATCAAAGGATTCATATATTAACAAAAAGAGCGCTCGTGCGCTCTTTTTGTTCATCAAAGCATTAAAACAAAAGAACATTAAAGCAACTCGGAATAGCGAAAATTCAGTTTGTCATCCTGAGCGGAGTGACAACGCGATAGCGATGGAACGCAGTCGAAGGATCTACCGAATAATACGACCAGTAGTGCTATAGCGCAGATTCTTCGACGGAGTTTACACTCGTGAAGCGGGTACTACGCTCCGCTCAGAATGACACCAAATAGAATCGGTTTGTTTCGAGGGTTTTTTGTTTTAATGTTTTCATGCCAGGTCGCTTTAATGATTTTTGACCCCTTGACAAAAATGTAGTTTTGATATATAATGGATTGTTAGGATGGTTAGTTCAAAATTGAATAACCTTAAAAAGGCTTATATATCGAGATTTTTTCCAAAAACCCTAAAAATGGCTCTGTTGAGCCAAGGAGGTAAGTCATGAAAAGCTGGAAAATCGTCGGGATTTTGGTATTTTGCGCATTTTTGTTCGTCGGTTGCTCCAATTTTTCGGCGGAAGACAAGCCGAGCGAGGAAGATATTTCAAAGGCTATAATAATCAATTCGCAGGGAACGCCGAACATGAAGCATAACAAGCTGAAGATAACTTCGGTCGTCAAGATCATGAATGCCAGATACGGCAACCTTGACGCAGAAGGGAATTATCCCGTGACCACTTTGGCCTTGGCCGAGAGTAATCACGGAAGAATAATTCTTTGGCAGGAATGGCACTTCCAAAAGGAGCTTCCGGAATATGGCAAGTCTTATTGGAAGGGTCGTATGGATTTTGCGGATTGGGGCGAAGAAGCCAAATGGGATCTGGAGAATTTTTATGCTACTCCGCATGGTCATTGGCTGGCCGAAGGGAATTGAGGCAAAGTAAAAAATTAAGCAGGGAGAGATTATCTCCCTGCTTTTTATTTTAGGATAAATTTATGGTATAATTCTCTTACATATAGCGGATGCTTTTAATGATAAAAAAAAATACAAAAAAATACATCTTGCTTTTTTCCCTCTGCTTTGTTTTTGCGAGCGCTCTTTTTTCTGTGGATATGAAAAGAGCCAGGGCTGCGGATATACAAACAAGCACTCTTAGTAGATGCGATGGATATAGCGACCTCGCTTCAAGGGCCGGGGAGGTTATGATAGGAGGAACATCTTCTGCTGGAGATTTATGTACCTGCTATAAGCCTGCCAGCGCAGGGAGCGGTTGCGCTGTGTTCTTAGTAAGCTCGCAGGGAGAATGTACTAATAAGGCCACAACGGGAACTGTTAATAATCCGGAATTCGTACAGTGTCACTATAAAGGCGTTCAAGCTGGTGATGCAAGAGAAAATAATCCAGGAACGACGGGTTCTACTCAAGCAAACCCAAATAACGCCTCGGGCACAGGCTTGATTGATTTAATGAAAGACAAGGGATACCTACTTGTCCAGGGGATTCTCTATGCCATCTTTGTTCTTGTCGGTTGGACCGTTAGCATCGGGGCGACTATTTTGGAATGGACACTGACTCCCAAGCTCTGGGGCCAAGATGGGTTTTTGGAAAAGGAAATCGTGTACAAGACTTGGGGAATATTCCGCGATCTTTTTAATATGCTCTTTATTCTGATGCTTCTTTTTTCCGCCTTCGCCACGATCTTCCAGGTGGATAAATACAACATCAGAAAAATCTGGCTCTCGATTTTGCTGGCCGCCTTGTTAATAAATTTCAGTTATCCGATCGCCAGGGTCATCATCGACATATCCAATGTCATGATGTTCTCTTTTTTGAACGGTTCGAGTGGCCTCCAGCTGGCGGCCGATTTCATGAGCCAGTCCAAGATCGAGGGGATTTTGATGCCCGATGGCTATGCGGCCTATCCTGTGGAATACATCATAGCGGCCATCATTTTCGTTTTCGTCCTGGGCGTCACGCTGATGGTTTTAGGTGTGATGATGATGATTAGACTCCTGGCCTTGATGGTCATCATCATCGTTTCCCCGGTGGGATTTGCCGGCTCGGCTTTTCCGGGACTCGGAGGTTACTCCAGCAGGTGGTGGGACGCCCTTTTTAAATATTCTTTTTTCGGTCCCATTATGGTTTTCGTGATAATGCTGGCCAACTCCATCATGGCTGGCGTGGGCGAAGATGCAAGACAAGATTTACTCCGTGCGTCCAGGCCGAATGGGCCGGCAGGAAATGGCACGAACGGTATGGGTGAGGATTTCACGACCTGGTTGGCCCACGCCGCCTTCTATATGCTTCCCGTAATCATACTTTGGATGGGGATGGGAATCGCCAGGGGCATGAGCATAGTCGGCGCAGGAGCCGTCGTGGGACAGGGTCAGAAGTTTTCGAAATGGGCAGGAAATCTTCCGCTTAGGGGGAGTAAGACTGGTTGGAGAGCGACAGGTATACCGGGAAGTGTAAAGCAGGCTAAAGATGAATTCAAGAAAAGCGGCAAGCTGTTCGGGAAACATCCTTTGGGAAAAGGATTTGGCAGTGATGCCTTGAAGGATAGAGAGGCGATTATGGCGGGAGGATTTACGGATGGCAAAGGCGGAAGAGATTCTGCAAGGATAGCTATATTAAGGAAGAAAATTTCGGAAGAGCAAGAGAAATACAAAAAGGAAAACAAGAGCGATAAGGATGTGCTTGATGATTTGAAATCATCCGATCCTGCGACACGAGCAGCAGCGGCACTGACCGCTTCCAATAGGAATATAATAGAAAACACCGATCAATTAAGGTCGGCATTGGAGGCATTAAAGAATCACGAAGATCTTCAGAAAAAAGTAAAATCTGACATAAAGAAGGATAATAACGTCAAACTCCTGGCGGAGTACGATATTAAATATGATGATAAGACAGGATTAAAAGGCAATCCAGCCGAGGCGTATGAAAAACATTTCGGGGGTATGAGCGCCGAAAACTTCGCCAAACAGAAGGGCTTGCAGATAACTGGGGAGGAAAACAAAAACATGAAAGCATATGTGGATAAAACAGCGAAACAGAATAAAGAATATTACCAGGAGGCGCTTTCTAAATTGTCCAAAAAAGACAAGCTTAATTGGGTAAAAGGGAAAAACAATTCCGGTCAGTCCAGGCAAACATTTACCGGAGGAGATGGCATTTGATATAAAGTAAAAGTAAAATTTCAAAATAAAAATGAGTGAAATAATCGATGATTATTTTTATCCAATGCTTGCCCCGGAAGTTGACGGGAAAATAGATACTGATGAAGCAATATTGGAAAGATGGGATAAATACGATTTATTATCAGAAGATAATAAGGCCGTTTTAATTTCTGATCAGACTGCTATAAAACTGCAGGCCTTAAATATAAAGTTTTCATTTTCAAAGAAAGTATCCGCGGAAATATCTGGAATAGTGAGAGGGATTTTCTTTGGAGAAGTGAATATTGAAAATCTTCCGCAGGAAATTAAAAGAAGAACCTTTGTAGATGAGATAGAGTCAATTGCAATCAAAAGTATCATAGAAAATATAATCTATTCCCGCTCGGAAATAGTAAAGAAGAAAAAAGAGGAAAAAATTAATCTACCTTTGGATTTAGCGCTTAAGAAATTTCCAAAATTAGGTGAACAACTCATCACTTCCGCTCCGCTGAAATTGAGGGTATTCCCGGAGATGGTGAAGCCCTCGGTGAAAAATTGGATCGCGGATTACCACGACGCTTTGGGCAGGGAAAAGCACGGGACGATAGAAAGAGGGAATTATCTTTTCCACGGTGAGAACACCAAGCGCCTGACTTCATTGGAAAGAAGAAGGCTGGCCGAGGTCTTGAAATCCTTGGACGACGGAAGCGAAATTCCGATAGATTCGCAAAGCCAAAAAATAGTTTTCGAAAGCAAGGCTCAAGAATACGACACAGCTCCTGTCCAACGACAAGTGCCGACTCCTTCCCTGCAGCCGCAAAAAGGATATACGACTCCGAAACCCTCCGCATTAAAGAGGGAACCTGCCAGATCGGAAATTCCCGCAAAGTCCTCGTCGGAAGGAGATAGGAAAGTCGAAAATTATTTCGGCGCAGCCGCTGCCGGCAAAAGCGCTTATGATTTCAAGGTCCCGGCCAAGTCCGGAAGCGTTTCTGCTAGGCCGGCCTCTCCAAGTTTCCCAAAGCCGGTGAATGTGGAAAGGCCAGCTGAAAAAAATATTGTTGCTGGGAATGTGCAGGAACATTATGAGATTCCGACAGCCCAATCCCCCAAGCCTGCAATCCGCAACCGGGAGCCTGAAATTTATAACCTAAAGTCTGTATCCCAAAACCTAGAACCTAAAACCTGGAATCCTGCGGAAAGCGTGAGGAAAAGGATGGCTGAGGAGAGCGCATCCTTCGGACCCTCTCAGATTGCCCAGCAAAAAAGGGAAACCATCGAGAAGCCGCAGGGAAATCTCAGGTTCTCTTCCCCGCAGACCTTGCCGGTTGAGAAAAAACAAGAGGCGTTGAAAACCGTTTCGCCGAATACATACGCTTTGCCCCCTAAGCCAGCCCCGGCTGTCGCCAAGCCCAATCCTTCCGTTCAGCCGACTTTTTCGAAACCGTCTTTTTCTGAACAAGCTCCGGTAGAGGAAGATCTGATGGCTAAAATGCGGGCATTGAAAAATCAGCAGGGACAAAAAGCGAATCCGAGAGCGGTGTATAAGATAACGCCGATGGGATTCGTGAAAAAAACCGATGAGGAGCTGCTTGCTGAAAAGGATGGGAAGGGCCCGAAAGTAAACGGGAACGTGGTGGATCTTAGGTGATTCAAAATTAAAAAATCAAGGTGTAAAATGACAAATATAAATTTAAAAATAAAACACCAGAACAAAAAAATTCAGTTAAGAAAAATTTTCAATTTTAAATTGTCATTTTTATTTTTGATATTTGCATTTTCAATTTTCCGCATTGCGGAGGCCGGCGTTATTTCCGATGCTCCGCGTTTCACGGATGTTTTAGTGAAGGTTCTGCAATTTTTATTGTCGGCCGTGAGCATTCTTGCTATAATGATGTTGGTTGTTAGCGGAGCGATTTATTTTTTCGCCGCAGGTGACAGAAGAGCGATGAATCTTGCTAAAAAATCGACGACATATGCGATTGTCGGAATCATCGTGTCGCTTTCCGCTATGGTCATAACGAGACTCATAACTAGTTTCTTTTGAAAACGAAATTGGAAAGGTTTAGGATAAGCGCCATCAGGCGCTGGTAAAAATAAAAATTAAAATAAAGAAGGAGGTGTATTATGCGTAAAATGAAAAAATCAGTTTATGGACTCGTTGCGGCTTTGGTCGCGGTTCCCTCGTTGGCATTCGCCCAGTTTCAGGCGCCATCAGGAACCAACCTTCCTTCAGCAAGCTTGACGAACATCATCACTAATATAATGAATTGGCTCTTGATGATCGTCGGTATTCTGGGAGTTATCGGATTCGTAATCGCCGGTATTTTGTATCTGACGGCGGCCGGAGACGGTGATATGATAGACAGGGCCAAGAAAGCCATGGTGTATTCCATCGTCGGAGTGCTCGTTGCCTTGATCGGTCTCGTAGTTATCAGGGCCGTGCAGGGACTTTTGGGAGCAAGCAGAACGTTCTAGTTTTTCGAACATAGCTATATTAAAAAGCGTGGTTTTGATGCCACGCTTTTTAGTTGTCCGGGATTGTAGGATTTATGCGTTTGTCATTCCGGGCTTGACCCGGAATCTAGAGCCTGGATCCCGGGTCAGGCCCGGGATGACACTTCGTGTCAATTGTTTGACTTGGGGAAATGTGCTATAATCAAATTAATAAAAAATAAATTCTTCATCCTTTGTCATTCCGGGCTTGACCCGGAATCCAGATCCTGAATCAAGTTCAGGATGACAATCAATAAAAATGAAAAACAAAACAAAGAATTTTTTCTGGGTCGCATCCATATTGGCAATGGTTTCTCCAGTGGTGGCTTTCGGCGCTTTGGATTGGGGGATCGGTCTTGATTCAAGCGGTAACTGGACGGCCGGAGTAGGAAGCGAAGGATCGGGTGCCGGAAGCTTCGGATCAAATGGAGGATTCGCTCTTCCCGGAAGTTTCGGGCTTCCAAGCGGTAGCATTTTGGGAATAATTCAAAATCTGCTTTTCTGGCTTTTGACGATCTTCGGACTGGCCGGCATCATCGGTTTCGTCATTTCCGGAATCATGTATCTTGTCGCGGCCGGGGACAGCGGGCTTATCGACAGGGCCAAGGAAGGGATGAAATATTCCATTATCGGAATCATCGTCGGGCTCTCCGGATTCATCGTGCTTCAGGCTATCAATGCTTGGCTGGCCGGATCAAAGACATTTTAATTCCGCTTCTTGGAATTTTTCTTCATGAACACTATGAAAAACAAATATACATTACTTTTCAGCTTCGTTTTACTGGCATTTTCCTTTTTCGTCGGAGGGGCTGGGGCTGCAGGCTATAGTTATGATGAATGCTTGGCCGACGGAGGAGATAAAACCTATTGTTCCCAATTCCCCAAAAACGACACTTATTGGAGCTCCGGATCTTGCAGTAGCAATGCCGACTGTGGAACAGGTTTTACGTGCAGCAGCGGCCAGTGTATAGATAATTACAATTATATGGCGGAGGGATCTTGCAAAAGGGATTCCGAGTGCGGTAGCGGTTTCGAATGTTATAGCGGTCAGTGCGTCGATAATTCTACTTACGGGGACAATACCTCTTGGTATGGTCGGCTCTGGGAAGGCACGACGGACGCCGGAACGGGAGCCTGGGACTTTCTCTTCGGAGGAAGCGACTCTTCGACGGGCGGGACAGGCGCTGGCGGATCCGTAAACCCAAGACCAGCATATGTACCAGGACCTAAATGCGTGCCGCCGTTCCATGAGGTTGCCGGAGTATGCATGCCGGGAAGCGAATTGACCGGTCTTTCTGAAGTGGGAGTTCTGGATATTTTAGCCGGCTTGCTTTCGTGGCTTTTCGCCTTGTTCTCAATTCTGGCCATTATGGCTTTTGTGATATCCGGCATGCAATATTTGGTTTCCGCCGGAGACACGGGAATGATCGAGGTAGCCAAGAGGAATATGAATTGGTCGGTGGTTGGGATCATCGTCGGACTTTCAGGGTTTTTGATACTCAAGGCGGTTTCCGCCGCGCTCTCCGGAAGCCCTATCTTCTAAAGGGTCCAGGGGATAACTGATTGACAAGAGGGTTTTTAGGGTATATAATACGAATATAGGATAGCTTTAGGAATGGTTCGCTGGAAGGCGGACTTTTTTCTTTAAAAATCTACGAAAATACAAATCAAATACAAATTTACAAATGTACGAAAATGATATTTGTATATAAGTAAATTTGTAATAAATTCGTAATTCGTTTGAAAGATGCATTTAACCATTAGTAAAATAAATCATATGGCAAGGAAAAAAGCGCAACAGGAAGAAAGCGAATCGCTGAGCGGAAGGCTCGGTGAGTTCGGAAGCGCGATCATGCAGATCGCAGATGAAAAAGGCATACCGAAGGACAAGGTTATCGAGATCATCGAAGCCGCTTTGTCCGCAGCCTATAAGAAAGATTATGGCAAGAGAGGCCAGAAGATCAGGGCCGAGTTCGATGCTGTCACCGGAGCGAACAGATTTTTCTTGGTGAAGGACGTTGTCGATGAAACGATGAGGGAATTCGTCAGCGAGGAGGAATTGGCAGCCGAAGCCGAGGCTGGATCCGCCCAGGGCGAGACGAGGGAAGAAAAAGAGGAGGAATATGAAGAAGGAGAAGAGAAGCTTCCTCGCTACAATCCCGAGAGGGACATTACCCTTGAAGATGCCAAGAAAATCAAGAAAGGCTCCAAAGTCGGTGATGTGATTGAACTCGAACTTGAATCCAAGGATGATTATGGCCGAGTAGCAGCGCAGACAGCCAAGCAGGTTATCATCCAGAGAATCAGGGAGGCCGAAAGGGAATCCATGTTCTCCGAATATAAGGAAAAGGAAGGCGAGGTCGTGAGTGGAACAGTCCAAAGGATCGAAGGACGCAACGTGTATGTCGACCTTGGAAAGGCGGTTGGTGTTCTTTTTCCTTCCGAGCAGGTCAAGGGAGAATCATATCGAATCGGCCAGAGGATCAAAGTGTATCTTTCGAAGGTGGAATCTGATCCGAAAGGACCAGGAATGACGCTCAGCAGGACGAGCGGTGAAATGGTCAGGAAACTTTTCGAACTGGAAGTTCCTGAGATTTTCGCCGGTACCGTCGAAATCAAAGCCATCGCCCGCGAAGCAGGTTCAAGGACGAAGATCGCCGTTTCTTCCAATGAGGAAGGGATCGATCCTATCGGTTCCTGCGTGGGACAAAAAGGAACAAGGGTCCAGGCGGTTATCGACGAACTTGGAGGAGAAAAAATCGACATCATTGAGTGGAACGAGAAGTCGGAAAAATTCATCGCCGCGGCCATCAGTCCTGCCAAAGTTTTGGGAGTAGACATCGACGAGGCCGACAAGCAGGCCAAGGTCAAGGTTCCTGAAGATCAGCTTTCATTGGCAATCGGAAAGCAGGGACAGAACGTCAGGCTTGCTGCTAAGCTCACCGGCTGGAGGATAGACGTGATCGGAGAGGCGAAGGAAGCGGTTAGGAAAGAAGAGGAAGGCGAAGCCTCGGAGGAGGAATCAGTCGAATAAGGAGATCTTAATAATTTTTTTCTTGTCATCTGTTATTGGTAATCGGCCATTTAAAATGGCTGGCGACTGTTGGCTGATGGCTGCATTAATATGAATTTGTGGCATGAAATTTCAGCAGGAGAAAACATCCCTGAATTGGTAAACGTCATCATTGAGATTCCAAAGGGATCGAAAAACAAATATGAGATCGACAAGGAGACCGGCCTGATCAAGCTGGACCGCGCGATGAGGACTTCGCAGGACTACCCATTCGACTACGGTTTCGTTCCGCAGACATATTGGGATGATAACGATGCCTTGGATGTCGTCGTGCTTTCAACATATCCTTTGTTCCCTGGAATCTTGGTCGAAGCCAGACCGGTCGGACTTATGAAGATGATTGACGGAGGAGAGGGAGATGACAAGCTCATCGCTGTTCCCGCTTCAGATCCGAGATGGGAGAATGTCCAGGACCTCAAGGACATCAATCCTTACACCCTGAAGGAAATCAAGCATTTCTTTGAAACGTATAAAACTATCGAGGGGAAGGTTGTGGAAATTAAGGGCTTCCAAAACAAGGAAAAAGCTGCCGCTGCAGTCAAAAAAGGACTCAAGCTCTATAGTCAGAAGTTCGGTAATAAATAATAAGAGTTGGATAATAAAAGGAAAAAACGAGGGGTTTCCCAGTCCCGATTCCGAATAAACAGGCTTTTAGGAGCCGGATTATTCCACGGAATCGCCTGGCGGCTCAGTCGGTGAAAATTTAAAAGATTAACATTTGAATCGGTACGGGACGCTCATTTTTGCAGCTGCTCGTGCCTCGCAGAAAAAAATGGCGAATTCTGAAATCAAAAAACTTCCTAAATCCGAAGTAGAAATAAAGGTAAGCGTCGAATGGAACGATTGGAAGAAATATATAGACCAGGCAGTGGCTGATATTTCCAAAGAGATCAAGGTCGCCGGCTTCCGCGCAGGTAAGGCTCCGCGCGACGTCGTGGAAAAGAAAGTCGGATCGAATATGATTTTGGAGGAAGCCGCCCAAAAAGCTATCCAGGGAACTTATCCTCAGGTTTTGGATAAGGAAAAAATAGAAGCCATCGGTCAGCCGAAAGCTGAGATTTTGAAAATTGCCGAAGGGAACGAGTTCGAATACAAAGTCGTGACCGCCGTCGTGCCAGAAGCTCAAATTAAGGATTGGAAAGACAAAATCAAGAAAGTCAACAAGGAATACGAGAACAAGAAAGCCGAGGTGAGCGAGGAGGATTTGGAGAAGGAGCTTTCCCAACTTGCGCAGAGCAGGGTCCAGTTGGTTGACGTTGAGAGGGAGGCCAAGGACGGAGACAGTGTCATGATAGATTTCCAGGTCAAAAAGCAAGGAGTTCCGATCGAAGGTGGGTCCAGCAAGAACCATCCCTTGGTTTTGGGAAAGGGAGTTTTCATTCCAGGATTCGAGGAAAACGTTATAGGGATGAAGGCCGGCGAGGAAAAGGAGTTTGAGCTCAAATTTCCGGAGGAATATCATGAGAAAAGTCTGGCGGGAAATCCTGCGACATTTTCAGTGAAGCTCAATGCTGTGCAGGAAAGAAAGACTCCTGAAATAAGTGACTCTTTTGCTAAATCTCTTGGAAAATTCGAGACATTGGAGGAGCTCAAGAAAAACATGAAGGAGGGATTACTCAAAGAAAAGGAAGAGCAGTTTAAAGAAAAAAGAAGGGCTGAATATATCGAAAAACTGGTAGAATCAACCAAGGCGGAACTTCCCGAGGTTTTGGTGCACGAAGAGCTTCACAGGATGATCGGCGAATTCGAAATGCAGCTTTCCGGAATGGGAATCACTTTTGAGAAATATCTAGAGCAAATAAAGAAAACCCAAGACGACGTCGAGAAGGATTGGAAGCCGCAGGCCGAAAAAAGGATCATGGCCGCGCTCGCCCTGGAGAAGGTCGCCAAGGAAACCGAAATAGAAGTTCCCGCCGAAAAGATTGAGGCGGAAATCAACAAGACGATCGCGCAATACAAGGGCGTCAAGGATGTGGAGAAAAATATCGACCTGGCGAAATTGTACAACTATGTGAAAGGAAACCTGCAGAATGAGGAAGTGTTCAACTTTCTGGAGGGCTTGAAATAGGAAATATGTTTTTCTGCGGCAAGGAAACTTGCCAACCGGTCAATAAAATTTTGAATTCCGAATGGAACCTTAATGTTTCAATGCATCAATCCATTTAAAATTCATGATTCGAAATTATGATTAAAAACGAAATTACAAACCAATATCTCATTCCCACTGTAATCGAGAAGACGAATTACGGCGAGAGGGCTTATGACATATATTCAAGGCTCCTTAAAGACAGAATAATCTTTTTGGGAACCCCGATCGATGACGGCGTGGCCAACGCCATCATTGCTCAGTTGCTTTTTTTGGAACAGCAAAACTCCAAGGAGGACATCAAGATATACATAAATTCTCCCGGGGGCGTGGTTTCCAGCGCGTTGGCTATCTATGACACCATCCAATATGTGAAGCCCGACGTGCAGACTATCTGCGTGGGATTGGCAGCTTCTGGCGCGGCGCTGCTTCTTTCCGCTGGAAAAAAGGGCAAAAGGATGATACTTCCCAACGGGGAAGTGATGATCCATCAAGTTCTGGGAGGAACCCAGGGACAGGCAAGCGATATAGACATCCATGCCCGCCATATTCTCAAGCTTAAGAACAAACTCAACTTGATTCTAGCCAAACACACTGGCCAAAAAATCGCCAAAATCGAAAAGGATACCGATCGGGATTATTTCATGTCCGCGGAGGAGGCAGTGAAATATGGGATAGTGGACAGAGTGATCTCTAAATAGCTACTTAGGCGTCAGGAAATTAGCTTATTAGAATTTAAAAACAGCGGATTATCTCCGCTGTTTTTAAATTTGCAAGCTAATAAGCTGAAGCCCGATTCCTATTTCAATAACGGCAAAAGGTTCTCTCCGTTCATTTCTGGAGATTTTTCCAGTCCAAGAATGGCCAGGACGGTCGGGGCTATGTCACTGAGCAGTCCTCCGACTTCGCTTTGCCCGCGAGCTATCTCATCCCCAGTTTTATCCTTGTGGTTGTCAGGTGTCACATACCAAAGGGGAACGGGGTTGCTGGAATGCTCGGTGTCTATTTGGCCGGTCGTAAAATTGGTCGTTTGCTCCACGTTACCATGGTCTGCCGTGATCAGGAGGCATCCTCCGGCCTTGAGGACCGTCGGGATAAGGATGGACATCGCGCGGTCCACTGCCTTGACCGCTTCGGCCGCGGCTTTAGTGTTTCCGGTGTGTCCGACCATATCGGCGTTGGCGTAGTTCACTAAAATGAAATCATATTGTCCGGTCTCGATGGCGGCTACGAGTTTTTCCGTGACTTCGGCCGCGCTCATTTCAGGTTTTTCGTCGAACTTGGAAACGGCGGGAGAGGGAACAAGTACGCGGTCTTCTCCGGGCCACGGCTCCTCTTTGCCTTCATTGAAAAAATAAGTCACGTGGGCATATTTTTCAGTTTCCGCGATTCGGAGCTGTTTCAATTTGTTCTTGCTCAGGATTTCCCCAAGTCCTCCAACCGGAGCCTCTGGAGGAAAAGCTATTTTCACAGGAAGATCCTTCTCATATTCCGTCATGGTGACGAATTCCACTTCCAATTGTTCTTTTTGGAATTTATCGAAACCGGGAAGGATGAACGCCTTAGTCATTTCCCTGGCGCGGTCTTCGCGGAAGTTGAAGAAAATCACAGAATCCTTGTTTTTTATCGTGGTAATCGGGGCGCCGTTTTCGGTAAGTATGCAGGGTTCCAAATATTCGTCAGTAACCCCCTTTTCATAGGAGGCTTGCAGATGCTTGATCGGATCTTCCGCCATCTCGCCCTTGGCTTCGGTCATCGCGCGATAAGATTTCTCGACGCGGTCCCAATTATTGTTGCGGTCCATCGCCCAGTTTCTTCCGCAAAGAGTGGCAATCTTGCCCACTCCCATGGATTTTAGTTTGACCTGGAGTTTGCTGATAGATTGGGTTCCGGAGGTCGGAGGCGAATCCCGTCCGTCCGTGAAAGCGTGGATATAGACTTTCTCCAAGCCGTTTTTCTTGGCCATTTCCAAGAGGGCGTGCAGATGCTCCATGTAGGAGTGGACGCTGCCTTCGCCGACAAGCCCCATCAGATGAAGGGAACTGTCATTGGTTTTCGCGTTGTTCATCGCTTCCGAAAGGGCCTGGTTGGAGAAAAAAGAGCCGTCCTGGATGGAAAGGGTTATTTTCGGAAGACTCTGATAGATGATCCTTCCTGATCCCAGGGACATATGGCCGACTTCGCTGTTGCCGGATTCCCCCCAAAAAAGTCCCACGGAAATTCCCGAGGCTTGGAGGGTTGTCATCGGATAGAATTTGTTGAGTTTTTCTATGGTAGGCAACGGAGTTTCCCGAAGAACATTCCCGCGAGGGTTCGTGCTGATGCCCCAACCATCCAAAACTGCAAGTACTATTGGCTTGTACATAGAAATGTGAATTTATTTAGGTGTTTACATGAGTCATTGTAGCATCTTTACCGCTTTGACAAAAGAAGCCCCGGGGTGTATCATGGCTTCGTATAAGTAATATATGAATTTTCAATCTGATAGGGAACAAATTTGCTTTGAATGGCGCAAAAACAACAAAAATGTATAAAATGTACAAAAAAACTTTTTATTCGGAAAAATTTTCGTTTATCAGGGCTTTAAAAGCCTTGTCTTTGCGTTCGCGATAGGCCCTTGTCAGGTCGGGAAGCTAAAACAATATGGAAGTAAGTGTAACGATGCTCTTGGGAGCGCTTGTGGTGTTGGCCGCAGGGGCTTTTTCTGGGTATTTTGTCAGGCAGTCAATCGCCAAAAAGCAGTTGGATACGGCAGAGGGGAAAGCGGAAAAAGTCGTAGCTGAGGCTGAGAAAAAGGCCCAGGAAGCGATTCTTGATGCTAAGAACAAAGCCGTGGAAATCTTGGAAGAAGCCAAGAGGAAGGAGAAGACTAGAGAAGATCAGATTCTCAGGCTCGAACAGCGCCTGGAAAAGAGAGAGGAATTGGTGGATAAGAAATTGGACGAATTGGAGAGGGGAAAGAAAATCCTTGAGCAGCGCGCCGAGGAGGTTAGGAAGATAAAGCAGGAGACAGAGGAGGTTCGCAAAAGGGAATTGGAGAGACTGGAAAAAATCGCCGGGCTTTCCAAGGAACAGGCTAAGACTATTCTTTTGCAATTGACAGAGGAGGAGAGTCGGGATTCTATCGCCGGCAAGATGGCCAAATTGGAAAAAGAAGGTATGCAGGACCTGGAAAAGAAAGCTAAGAATATCATGACCAGTGTCATCCAAAAATACGCCGGCTCCCATGCTAGCGAAGTCGTGACGACCACGGTTGCCATCCCTTCCGATGAGGTCAAGGGAAGGATCATTGGACGAGAAGGAAGGAATATCAAGGCCTTGGAAAAAATGACAGGAGTGGAAATCATAGTAGACGATACCCCGGAAGCTGTTGTCATTTCCGGCTTCGATCCTGTCAGAAGGGAGGTTGCTAGGATCGCTCTGGAGAAACTTTTGGGCGACGGAAGGATCCATCCGACGAAAATCGAAGAGGCTGTCGAATTTGCCAAAAAAGAAATCAACAATAAAATCAAGGAGGCCGGTGAAGCCGCTTCATATGATGTCGGTGTTGCCGGAGTTGATCCGAAGCTTATCCATGTCCTTGGACGACTTCGCTATAGGACAAGTTTCGGGCAAAACGCCCTGCTCCACTCATTGGAAGTCGCTCATCTTTCAGGAGCCTTGGCGGCTGAACTCGGAGCCGATGTGGCCGTAGCTAAAAAGGCCGGACTTTATCATGACATCGGCAAAGCCGTCGATCATGACATCCAAGGAACCCATGTGGAAATAGGGCTCAAGATTCTCAATAAATTCAACATGCCGAAAGAGGTCATCGACGCGGTGAAATCGCACCATGAGGATTATCCGTTCGAGACTCAGGAATCCCTCATAGTGGCCGCAGCTGACGCGATCTCAGCCTCAAGGCCGGGAGCCAGGAAAGACTCACTGGAGAGCTATTTGAAGCGCTTGGAAGAACTTGAAAGTGTCGCTACGTCCTTTCCTGGAGTTGAGAAGACCTATGCTATCCAAGCCGGACGCGAGATCCGCGTCTTCGTCAAGCCGGAAGAGATCGACGACCTGGGAGCTATGAAACTGGCCCGTGAAATAGCTGATAAAATCGAGAGCGAATTGAAATATCCTGGTGAGATAAAGGTAAATGTATTAAGGGAGACGAGATCCGTGGAGTTCGCAAGGTAAGTCGCAACGTGTGGATAAGAGATTTGCTTTATTTGACGGGAAAAAGTAAAATACAGGAAACGGAATAATAATTCAAATTTAAAACTAGATCGGAGGTGTCATATGGCAAATGTAAACAAAGACGCGTTAGTTGACGGAATCGCAGCCAAGACCGATCTTTCCAAGAAAGACATCGAAGCTGTTATCGAAGCTTTCGAAGAGAAAGTTACCGAAGAAATCAGGCAGGGAAACAAAGTGACCTTGACTGGATTCGGAACCTTCCGTGTTTCCGATCGCGCAGCTCGCGAAGGAATCAACCCTCAGACCAAGGAGAAAATTCAAATCCCTGCGATGAGAGTTCCAAAATTCACCGCTGGAAAAGCTTTGAAAGAAGCTGTGAAATAGTTCGGATTACCTATCTGGAAATTGGAAACATTCAAATATCGGATTTCAGGAGATAGGAACAAAATCCCGCATGGAGCGGGATTTTGTTTTGGGTGGATTGACTAAATGTTTTTGCGGGTGTAATATTGACTGGTAGTTTGAGTAGAAGGCGGGGCGTGGTGTCAACGGCTAGCACGAGTGATTTGGGATCATTTAGACAGGGTTCGAATCCCTGCGCCCCGACAATAAACAATAAAAACCTCCTGAAAAGGAGGTTTTTATTGTTTATTGCTTGAGATGCAAAAGGGATTCGAAGTGGCCATTTTGCCTTCAGGTAAAATGGCGGGCAGAAGCGAGATGTGATCCGCCAGCTGGCGGAGAATAATCGAGCGTAGATGAATGCGACCACAGGAGCATTCAGCTCTGCCCAGTAAGACAAAAAAGTGAACGACTTCGCTTTTTCAGCGCCCAGGCACCGAAGGGGGAATCCCTGCGCCCCGACAAGGAGAATTTAAGAAGTGCACTCAGAAAGAGATTTTTTAGTTCCTATATAAAAGATCGGATGTAAAACTTGACTTTTTCCTTTTTTGGGTGTATAATGGATATATGAAGATAAGAAACGGGTGCTTCGCACGCCGTTTTTGTCTTTAAAAAGCCGATCTTAAGCTTTTAAAGCTAAGGAAGCCTAAGTAAAGGAGCTTCTTTCGCCCGAAAGGCTTAAGAGAAAGCAAAAATAAAAATTAACACAAAAAACTATGGAACAAGGACACGTATGTGCCCATTGTGAAGCCAAGAAGCAGGAGGAGCAGGCCCATGAAGAATTCTCCATGGCAGTCCTTCTCTCACTGATCCCAATGTTGGTCTTCACCCTTTTTGGCCAAATGGGACTCATCTAAAAAACTCAATAAAACTCTTCTTACGAAAAACCGCCTTTGGGCGGTTTTTTTGCGGCCGGGTGTATAATGAGGATATGGAAGATTTTTCTGAAAAAAAGAAAAGAGCCGCGAAAATTTCCCGAAAACTCAAGGAGCTTTTTCCTGACGCTAAGATCGCGCTCAACTTTAAGAGTAATTGGGAGCTTTTGGTGGCGGTTATTTTGTCCGCGCAATGTACCGACAAGAAAGTCAACGAGGTTACGGAAAAACTTTTCAAAAAATATAGGAAACTGGAAGATTACACGGAAACTGATATCGCCGAATTTGAAAAGGATATTTATCAAACCGGATTTTACCGCGCCAAGGCAAAGAATATTTTGGCTACGGCGAAAATAATAAAAGAAAAGTATAGAGGCGATGTTCCTTGCGAGATGGAAAAATTAGTGGAACTTCCCGGAGTCGCAAGGAAAACCGCCAATATCGTTCTGGGAAACGCCTGCGGAGTGGTCGAGGGAATCGCGGTGGATACGCATGTGCGCAGGCTGGCGATCAAATCGGGACTTACTTCGGAAGAAAAGCCTGCCCGCGGACGCGGGACGCGGCCAGGGAATACCGACAAGATAGAAAAAGATTTGATGGAGCTTTTTCCTAAAAGTGAGTGGAACGAAATCACATACCGATTGATAGAATACGGCCGACAGATATGCCCCCGAAGGAAACATGATTGCAAGGACCATCCGCTTTCTAAAATCTATCCCAAAGCGGCGGATATTTGGCCGTAAGACGTAATTTTCAAGATTGATTTTTACCCATACAGGTGTTAACTTGGAGGCATAGGAATTAACTTCATTTCTTATGAAAAAAATAGCTACAGTACTTGTAGTCGTAAAGGATGGGAAGGTTCTCTTGGGCATGAAAAAAAGAGGATTTGGCGAAGGACGCTGGAATGGATTCGGAGGGAAGCCCAATGCGGGCGAGTCTGTGGAGGAGGCTGCGATCAGGGAAACGCAGGAGGAATGTGGGATCAAGCCGAAAGGGATTTTGAAAAACGGAATAATTAATTTCGAATTTGCGGTCAAACCGGAATGGAATCAGCAGGTGCATTTTTTTTCAGCGACCGGATATGAGGGTGAAATAATCGAAACCGAAGAGATGCGGCCTGCTTGGTTTGAGTTCGGAAAAATACCATATGTGAAAATGTGGCCGGACGATATATTTTGGTTGCCACTGATGCTTGAAGGAAAAAAATTCGAAGGAAAATTCGTGTTCGGGGAAGACGGTGAAATTTTGGAACATGAAATAAGGGAGACGGACGAAGTTATCAGTTAACGGTTATCGGTTATCTATATTTGATAGTGCATCGATGATTCATGACCGATAACGGATAACTAGTAACTGGTAACGCTTTTATGCTTTCATATTTAGAAATATCCAAAGAGAATCTCATCCATAACTTCAAGACCCTGAGGGATTTTCTGCATGAGAAAACGAAAATCGTTTCGGTGGTGAAGGCGAATGCCTATGGGCATGGGCAAGATGAGGTGGTGGGGATCCTGGAGCCGCTTACTGATTATTTCGGAATCGATGATATCGAGGAGCTTCGGAAACTGCGCGCCGTTTCGAAAAAGCCCGCCTTGGTCCTGGGTTATGTAGCCAAGTCGGATCTGGAGGAGGCCGTGGAGCTTGGGGGGATTCTGGTAATTTATGATTTGGAAAGGGCGAAGATACTCGATGGGATAGGAGAAAGGCTCGGAAAGAAAATAAAAATCCATGTGAAAATCGACGCCGCGCTGGGAAGGCAAGGAATTCTGGTCGGCGAGGCGGAGGATTTCGCCAGGAAGTTGGCGGGGATGGAAAATTTGGAAGTCGAAGCGGTTTATGCGCACTTTGCTAACATAGAGGACACTTCGGATTTTTCCCATGCGCAAAAGCAGATCGATGAATTTCAAAAAGCCGTCGAGAGTTTTAAGCGCGGAGGATTTGAAAACATCCAAGTCCATATTTCAGCTACCTCAGGAGTCTTGGCGTATGAGCAGGACAAGGGACTTTCGGATATAGTCAGGCCGGGGATCGGTCTTTATGGCATGTGGCCTTCCAAGGATCTGCGGAAAAAAATAGAAGCTAGCGGGATTATTTTCAAACCGGTCATGCGCTGGATTTCCCATGTCGCACAGATAAAAACGGTTCCAGAAGGATATTCTGTCGGTTATGGTCTTACATATGTGACCTCA
>Ga0209727_1000854_pt1 | contig 29423 bp, 25 predicted proteins | sample RifGroC1_FD_183995 | JGI IMG/M metagenome (GOLD analysis project Ga0209727, IMG submission 183995) | Groundwater microbial communities from Rifle, Colorado, USA - Groundwater C1 (SPAdes) (version 2) | ecosystem: Environmental > Aquatic > Deep subsurface > Groundwater | place: Rifle, Colorado...
CATGCATTTTAGAAATGTTGTTCGCAGTAATCGGTATCCTGTTGTCGCTCTCATCGTCGGAAGAAAAATCTGGATCGCCAGGCTCAAACACTAAATTCCAATCAATACACAGCATTTCTATAACCTTTGACCTGAAAAATCTCAACCATAGCATTGCTTTTTCATTTCTGTGGTTGATTGCGCTGCATTCTTCGCGAATAGATGACATTTCATTATAATCAGCAAGCCTAAAAGTGCATTTGATGAATTTAGAATTATCAGATTCTTCTTTTAAAATTTTGATTCCTATTTGATTAATGCCATCATATATTTCTTCATAAAAAAAAGAAACATCAAATGTTATATTCTTGTCAACAAACACGCTCATATCATCTCCTTATGAATAATTTGACTCGTAATATGGAATAGTCAATTCACTATCAGTAGCTGCTGAGAATCTTGCTACTCTTTTAATTTCATCTATTCCAACTGGTTTTTCAGAAAGACTCCAAACTGGATTTTTTATTTCTATTTTCAATGGACCACAATCAACAATCAAACTTTCTCTGTTCTGAATGGAAGCAGGTCCTGTCAATTTTTCATAGAATGTATATGCATCTACGTTCCCATACCATTCTATTTGTCCTGAAACTCTTCTTGGAGACTTGGGAACATATGACGAAGGAAATACATTCTCATTGAATCTCGATCGGTAGTCGTTGAAATTAGTACTCTTCATAGTATATACAGGTTCAAGATTGTTCTCAAAAGATATTGAAAAATTAGTAATATATGTTGAAGTTCCTGGTTTGGCACTACCTTCAGCAAACACAGAATTAGAAGCGTCATTCAATCCAAAATGTCCAATGACGCCAGTCGTTCCTGATAAAATTTGACAATCTCTGCCATATATCACCCTCCTATGTTTTGCCAAAAATTCAGGAGAATTAGTTAAACTTTCTAATCCTCTCATGGTAAAAGCACTTGCCGGATCGTAATCGGTTGCTACAATTCCAAAAGACAGGTCAATAGGTTGATTGCCCTTGGAAATACTTATCTCAAATTTATCAACCATGCATTGTCTGAAAATTCCGTGATAAGCACTCCCAAGAGAAAACCAAGGATGTGAAGACAGCCTGTCATCCAGTGGGGAAACCAATGTCCCATCAGATTTAACGCCAGCCCAGGCTGTTCTCATATGCTCGTAGAGACATCCTATAAAATATTCTAATTGATTATGATTATATGTAGATAATTGAATATTTATTTGTCCGTCAATTTTAACTTTATCAGTCAGAAAAATATTTCTATCTGGAATACCAGCAATTAAATCCTCTTCTGTATTAGATTCAAATTTTGGAAATAGATTGTAATCCTTTGCTCTGATCAAATTTTTAATGTCAACATTTGTAAAATCAGGATCGTCAGAATAATCGGTTGAATATAAAAGTAGCTCGGCATATCCCAGCCGAGCTACGAATTGTTCAGGAGTAATAAACATTTACTCTTCCTATTTAAACGCTTCTAATGTCTATAATATCACCAGAAGTCCCAGGATTGGTCGCGCCAGATTGCGGTTGGACATAGGCAACACCAGCAAACGTGTTGCTATCGGCAGAAGTGATTGTAATACTTGCTGCTTCAGTGCCAGTAGTAGTGGTGATAGAAACTGAGATTCTTTCCACTAACCATACTCTGTCGCCAACTTCGTGAGCAAACAAAGTAGTGGCTGGGACAAATCCAGCTTCTGCTGTCAAAGTCAAGATATTCCCATTGACTGCTGAAACTTTCAACAGATCACTGCTTCCGGTGGTACCCCATTCTTCCACCCAAACATAATCATTGGCTGCAAAAATTGTCGGGTCATCTACTGACAAATACCCTCCACTTGCTGCGACCCGACCGGAAAGTGTTGTATAGGTAATTGTAATCCCATATACATACATATCAGTATCGGTGGTAATAGCACCCTCTCCATCTGGCAGATACGCTTCAAGACTCACTCCCGTGGACAGATCGGCATTGTATGTCAAATCAGGAGACCAAGATGCGTCAAGTGGGGTGGAAAACGCAGTTGGGGCACCAGCGTCAGGAAGGAACCTACCGAATCTGACCGACAACTCTTCGCTTTGATTGAATTCCCATATTTTTCTAAATGTTCTAGCCAAATATGCTTCAGATGCCTTCCAATAACTTTTGAAAGTATATCCTGATGCAGTAGAAGAAATATGTGAAGCCAAACCGGTGCAGATACTTGAAAAATCAGATGCTACAGGAGAAGTAGAATCTTCATTAGAAATAGATATAATTTCATTTTCTGTTGTATTCATTGCTGGGAAAATAACCGACATTTGATCGTCGTCTTCCAATCCATCATAACCAACTATTTCTCTAACATCTGTCATATTGCTATCTGTCGCAGCAGTCCCAAAATTAGCAGTAGTGCCGCCAGAAGCTGGGTCAGCAGCAGCGGAATACAAATCACATAGAGCCACTTTTGCGTGCGCTACGCTGGGATCGCTCACTGATAAATTAGCTGCTGCCGCAGTAGTATCTGGTAAGTTGGTGACATTTTCCGCTTCGGCAACGGCCATTACTGGTGTATAGGCCACTTTCAAATATTCTATATATCTGCAAGCTGGCATTTTATCAACATGTGTTGACCAAGTTCCTCCGGCGTCATCAGAAAACATCAAGAAAGAGTTGCCGTCAGCTACATCATTGCCGCTGGCAGACGCAGCATCATAATGCCAATCATAATATATAGATGCAGATAAATTAGATGCGACTCCATCGTCTGGCGTATCTGACGCAAGAACAACCCAGTAAGATGCGCCACCGGTCAGGACTACTACATCGTCAAACACGAAATCTATCCACTCGCCATTAGCATCCACCGATGCAATCTTCAAAGAAGTTCCAGCAATAGTAGTATAATCAGGATCATCAGGAGCTGAACCGGCAGCATTAGCAGCAATATATAATTTCAACCCAGTATTTGGCGCAGCACCAGATGTATTAGTTGAAAGATAGAGCTGTACCTTGTCTAAGTTCACGTTAGCAGTAGGTGCAGCAAAACCTGCCGCCAATAGATCTGTAGTCCCGTCAAGTCTAAAATCGGCATGGGTAGTCTGGAAATTATCTCCAGAAACCATATCAGTAGCACCAGGATGTGTTGTGGTGTTGATTGCTTCGTTAGATGTATAGATTAATGCCCGTGTCCTTTGCGCATGTTTTGCCAGTGGTTGTAAAGTTGCATCATCATCGTGGTCATACCCAGCACCATACCACCATTTCGCTGGCAGCAATGTTCCAAAATCAAAAGTTCTATTTGACTGAAGGATTTGTCTTTGTCCATTAAGGTAAAATTCTCCTCTGCGAACTGTTACCACATCAGTAGCTGTTGTCGGGATTAAATCTAAAGCTACACCCTCAGATCCAGTTTCAGTTTGTCGGATGCCATTCAGTGTCTCGGCACCGCCGCGGACAAACACTTTTGCCTTTCCAATCAAATTGACAGCGGTATCATTAGTATCATAATCACCATATGCATTTAATATAGATTGATAAGAATCTCCAATTAAAGTTGCAAGTTTAGTCATATTTGTTTTAGTTATAACAGCCATATTTAGAATCTCCTCAATATCTTAGATAGTTCATAGATCTATTTCGAATATTAATAAAATTATTCCTTCATTTTAAGATAAATTTTGTATCATTACAACATCTTTAAATGACCAATTAATTCTACTGCCTACCAAATCTAAATCACCATCTAAAATAGATACCTTCATATCTAAAAGTTTAGAATATTTTGTTCCGTTATTTATGATAAAACTACTACCAAGTGAAGTGCCAGATTCAATATCTATGGTAATATCTTCAGTTGACTGGTCTGGTTTTTCTAACGTCAAAAATAATCTAATTCCATTGTTGGTTTGATCTCCATCAGAATCAACACTATCTTGAAGGCGCAATATAGGAATACTGGAAGACAAATTTTTCTGTTTAGGGACTACAGCATAAAATTCCGAACCAACATCAGAATATATTTCTTTATTTGTTAATACAATACCTCTACGTGTAGTTTTTAAAAATGAAGAATTATTTCCAATATCTATAAATATATTAGTTAATAGTTCATTATCGTCAGTTATTCTTATATCAGAAACCAAAGACGCACTTGAAATTCGTCTATATACATTATAGTATGTAGCGCCTGAAATTGAGTTCCAATTTATTGTGACGTAATTGTTAGAACTGTTGCTCGGGATTGACACCGATGAGAATTCGGACAAAGGACTTTCTCCACTGGCAGTAATAGCAGTAACAGCATAGCTCCACGTTCCAGGTGATATAGCCCCCAAAGATGAATCAGATACTTTGGTATATGCAATACTCGATATTACCGGACTTTCAACACCAGATGTAAATGCAGAATCCATCAAATTCCCACTAAAAATTCCAAAGGTAGTCAATAATTGCTCACCTTCGGAATCATTCCACAATTTTTTAAATCCTTCTGAAAATTCGAATCTTTCGAAATCATCCCATTGAACTCCGTATTGAAGATATGTAGCTCTTGTAATTGGTCTATGATTCCAATAGTCATAGAAAGTAGACCCAGAATAATCATATTCAGATATATCTTCAAAAATTATATTTTTTAATGTATCACAAAAATCAAATAAAACTTTATTATAATTTATAGTTGTTTTGGTGTTTAACATATTAATGTAGTATGAATTTATTGCCTCTATCTGGTTAGTAGTGAATGGCTGATCTACAGATTCTGGCCCGACAAATTTCATAGAACTATCTATTGAAATGATTTCAGTTGGATCAAGTCCGCTGCCGGGAGAATTTCTATTATAAGTTGACGGAGTCACCGGGTATTTGATTAGCACTTTGGCAACAATAATCATATTATCAGGAGTTGGAGGATAATAATTGAAATCAGCAGCATCCTCTGAACTCAAAAACGACGAAGATACTGGTGCTCCGAAAATTACTTTTGCTTCTAATTTATTGAATGCAAAAATTTCCGTTCCTGATAAATATGTCCCGATAGATCCATTGTCATCATTATATTCATCATCAACATTTAAATAAGTTCCAGGAATATTTATTGATGAAATCAGAATAGTTTCTGACCCAACTTGGATGTACAATGGAAATGATAAATTGCTAAAAATATAAGTATCTTTTATATATATTTGATCATCACCAATAGAAATATTCTGTATAATTGAAGTTCTATATATATTTGATATAGAATTAATATCATCAAAATATATACCCACTATCGCTCCATAATATCCATTTTCATCGTAATCATACGAATAATAATTTATCATAGATAAATCTTGATCAATAAATTTTACCAGGTTGTTAGAAGAATCTATAATGTTGCCAGATGAAATATTCAAGATTGCATCACCAGAATTAGAGGAGACTAAATCAGACGAGTTGTTGATACTATATCTAATTTTTTCATTGTTTAAAAAATCTACAGATCGATTGAAATAAAAATCAAAACTATTACTGGTCTCACCAGAATTAAATAATTCATTCCAATAATCATATATATTACCAAGACTATCTGTTATTATTTGTAATTCATCATCTACAATATACATTATCAATCTCCCTCGTATAATTCATCATATAGACTTTGGATCGTAGTTGAAATAGTTTTTCCTTGATCTGTCCAGTAGGTAATAAAATCTGGACTAAACTCATTACCAGTCCCACTCATATCGTTGAACAAATACGAAAAAACAGATTTAATTAAATCTACTAAATTTGTATCACTAAAATTAATTCCATCATATAACACGTTGATCAGAGAAAATCCTTCAATCTGGTGAAGCCCGTATCTGCCGAATATTTCCCTGCAATCAATGATAAAATATTCATATTTATATTCATCAGTATCATTTGATGTTGTATCTGAAATTCTCCATATAATTTTTGCTATATTGAATATATTTTCTCCTTCAATTTGCGGAAAATATTCTTCATTCAATATATTTCTGATATATATAGAATAATCATCTTCAAATTTAAATTCTTTTGATCTACTTTGAAGAATATATTGTGAATTATTATTGAGATATTCTATTTGCGTTGAAAATGCTATGGATTGTGAAATTTTAGAATTATTTTCTATTGCATCTAAAAAAATATCAGTATCAAAATATATTGATGATGTCAAAATAACATCTTTTAGACCAGTAGGGGGATTAATAAATTCTAATGGCTTATTTGTATTATCTGGTATATAAATATTATCATTGACCGACAGGGCTCCAGTTCCCAACTCAATCACTGGGTTACCATTTGGAGAAGATGAATATTCTAAATTAACACATTTGGTATTATAATTGATTTGATTTGTGCTGCTATTCTCTGCATCCTCGGATATAAATATATTTTGTCCATATGGAACTACTTTTAATCCATATAATATTCCTGAAAGATATTGATCTGTATCAAAACCATAAATATAATCTATTAATCTTTTCAATTGTTCATATAAATGACTATCAATATTTTGATCAATATTATTCACAGACATATTATAAAATAATTCTGTATTCTGTATATATTTCCACCAATAATCTATTCTAGATTGAGACATCTATTTTGCTCCTGATCAAAAATGAATCATTTTGCCCCATTCCATCATTATAATCATTTGGAAAATTGCTAGCATCTATATACATATGATCTACGCCTATAAATTTTTCATCATCGATAACAATGGGAGAATCCGTTCCATAAACTCCTGTTTCAGATTCATCCTCACCAAGAATAATATAATATGTATCTATAGAAGGATCTATTAATAAATTTGTAATTTGTAATTCATTTGAATTTAATGTATCACTTATTACTATTTGAGTGTTTGGAACATTTCCATCAACTAACCAAAGAATATATCCATTATATATATTATCAATCCAGGTTTTGGTATTATCTTTAAGAATAGTAAATCCAGTTTCTAAATCTATTAACACATCTGTCAGAATTCCATAATCATACATTCTTGTATTTGAAAAAGATATTATATATTCATCATTGATGCTAGGAATTGTTTTTAAATCATTTAATATTTCTATTCTATATTGGTAATTTCCAGGTGCATCAGAATCGTAGCATCGAATAATAACTTCTTCACTTCCCGAAGCATCACCAGTCATCATTTTGAATGTTTTTCCAGCAAATTCATTGTAATCTATATTTGCGAATGCATAGGATTGCACAATAAAAGTTGTATCATCGATGACTTCTACAATTTTACCATAATCATTATTATATCCATATATAACCTTGTTAATAACTTTTCTGGTATTATTTGGGCGAATCAATCCTATCGTGAGAAATACATTGTTATACAATGGGATATATTCAACACTACTATTGTTTCTCTTCAATGCCTGTGGTAAAACTACTATCTTGTCTGAAACATCCAAAATATCTGTTACGAATGCCCAATATCTATCAATTTTATTCTGATTGCTTACTCTAACATTGTTTTGGCTTGGGAATGACATATTCCCAGAAACATTGAAACCTCCTAATATTTTGCTATTCTTGATCGGAGCATCCAAATTACCAGCCCAAGAAAAACCTTGAATAGCATCGGGGTCTGGATCGTCGTTTGGAATAATATCAGCATCAGATTGATTATTAAAAGATGTATGATAAGGCCATATTAGATCTGAATCATATTCGACAGAATTACCAGAAATATAAAATGAATCAACATTTAATGATTTTTCAGAATTATCAGAAATGTCAGAACCGAACCATTCATTATAATCTATTTCTTCAACTGGGCCAACATCAAACGCATCAGCGAAAATTCTGTAAGCCGCGTCGTGATTAGAGTAATCTGGAAGTAGCCATCCACTTATGATTCCGGCATCTTCTGTAATCTTCTTTTTATAAAATCTATTTTCAGGATCTAATGGAATAAAATTAACAAGACTGACCATTGTTCCTGATGAATAGTCATTTGAAATCACACCAATATACCAATTATATTCTGGATATTCTCTATTTCCTAAATAATCAAAATCTAATTGATAATCATATTCAGAAAAATATAATTTATTATCTTCAATTGAAATAATGTAATATAAATCTCCTAATATTATAATAAAAAATGGAACATCAGGAAAGACAGATGCATCTTCGACAATTATATAATTTGATCCGGCAACAACATTTTCAGATAAAAATGTGTATGTGCTGGTTAATCCATACGAATATATATTAGAATCAGAAAAATACCAAATTAATTTGTTATGTACTGAAAAAGTAGAAAATGGATCTTCAAAAGATGTTATAACTAATGAATATCTATTAATTTCTTCATCTATACTAGTATCTGGAAATTCAAAAGTAATCCATTCGCCATCTTCTGATATAGACTTGAAATCTACCGGAACGCTTTCTGCCAAAGCAATGTTAGGCTCATTTGCAGTAATATCAAAAATTTGAAGAATTATAGAGGCGTCAGCCGATCCCACCCTTTGAATCCAGCATTGAATCGTAGAAATTTTATTTGATAATGTGGCAAAATCAGCAGTGAATGTTTGTGCCAAAAAATTGTTTGTTCCATTAAGGGAAAAGTCTATATCATTAAATATTTCGTGTCTATTTTGAGACTTAATAATCATATCTTCTTGTAGATGAGAATTAATATATTGATTTCTTGAGGTTATTACTTCATTTTTATCAAAACTTTGATAGAATATCAATCCATCTACTCTATAACCATATCTTGTTTGCAGAATAAATTCACCGGAGTCATCATCAAAATCTCTTTGTCCGCCAAGATATTCATAATCATTTTTCCAAATTGGATCTGTCGCGGTGTATTTAGTAATTCCTAACCAAAATCTATCTATACCTTTTGATTTATTGCTAATAGTTCTTAAATCTACAAGTTCAATTCCTTCTGATTCTCTAACATCTGTGATACAATCCCTGATTGATATATCCGCATCCGAGGCGTCTTTTCCGCCTTTGAATCTATCACCATCTGGATCTTCGGTTTGTTCGCATTCTGCAATAGCTTCGTCTATTGTTTTGACTCCAGGTTTGTCAGAATCAAAAACTTTGGTAAATATCTGCCTGGCTGTTTCGGTGCGGCAATTAGGCATATAATAAGCCTCGCCATATTCTTGATATTTGTGATCATTCCAAACAATTGAAGGAGACAAATATCCTACTACACTTACCCCATCTGATACTTTTTGTTGATATTCCGCGTCAGAAATATAAAAATTCGCATTTGGTATAAACAATTCTTTTGATATGATGTTATTTAAATTATCTTTGAAATCAAATTTAAATGTATAATCTTGATTTATTGCATTAGATGTTTCATCAATTTGATCACTTTTTTCAGGAAAATATATTTCAAATTTAGAAGCAAGAATATTTTCTATTTGAAATAATTTCAATCCAGTTTGATAAGAATTATCTCTATCTTGCAAAATGGTAGAAGAATCATTAGGATTATACACATTAATATTATCATCATAATCCAAATCTCCAGGAAAATATTGAATAAAAATTCTAGAAGTATCTGTATTTCTGGCATTACTTACTACCCAATTGGAACCATTGCCAAAAATAAAATGATCAGATTCGTGTAAGATATTGGTAGGATTTTTCCAATATTGTAGAGATATATACCAAGGTTGAATGTTAGCATCATTAGAGGATAATTCTAATGATTTACTTGCAACATCATCGGAAACCATAATAATATTTTGATTTACTGAATTTACATCTAAATTTCTAAAAAGATTATTATTCTCGAAAAGAGAAGATGAATCACCACTCAATATATATTTGATGTGTGATGAAAAAATATCTATTATCTGTTGATTATTAACTATTTCATCTATATCTAATGATAAAAATGTGAAATATGTAGAAAATATATTATTAGAAAATATTTTATTGAAATTTAAATTCTGAAAATAATCAAAAATATTGTTAATATTTTCATAAATAGAATTAACAAATTCAATATTGTTGATTCCGTTAAATCCATATGATTTAGTTTGTTCCAGATGAATGATTTTCGCCCTTGGGGAATTTTGACTTATTTCATTGGTGTTTTTTTGTCCAACAACTATTTTTATAAATGGAATATATTTATCTTTTAATTTTGGGTAATATGTAAAATCTTTCCAATCTAATGAAAACATATCTGGAAAAATTTCTGGACCTTTTTCGATGATGTAATATACTTTTGAAAATTGATTCATATCAAAATATGTTTTGATTGAGATTAATATTCCATAAACTGAATCATAATCTGGATAATTTCCTAATTGATTCCTATAATTCAGGCTCAGTCCGCGATAATAATACAATGGATTATTTAATTGAGATTCTAATGGATTATAATATTCATCGATATAATCATCAAATCTATCAAGTTTATAAAATATAGGATCTTTAGGTTCATATAAATTTTTATCTATTTCATCACTGGAATAATTAGTATTATTAATAAATTTTAATATTTGATGATTATATTTATATTCAACAACATCATTGCGATATGTGTGAAAGTAATTATAATATTGTCCTTCTGATATAGAGTAGTCAGATGCCTCATTGTCTCCTGGATATGTTGGAAGTGTGAAATCTGATATAATGTTGTCAGGACTTCTCCAATAGATTACATAGTTGATATAATCTCCTGGTGAAATAGATATAGTATTATCTGCACTGATAGAAAATTTAACAATCAAATTAGTCGCATCTATTTCCCTTGCTATTTCTTCAAATGCAGCGGATGGCAATCCAGGATCTGTTTCTGGAATATCATTAGTTTCTTTGATTCTAAAAATTCGTATGTCTTCATAATTATCAGACCACATAGAATCGTTAATAATTTGTTCAGCATCTAAAGATATAGTTTGATCATAAGTAATATCCGAAACATCATTATTAATTACAGAAATAACTTTTGACATCATCATAACTGGAATTCTTATGTTATTGAAATTAACAGGATATTTATTTTCTAATGATTCTGAATCATATTCGGGCCATCCGTTCCAATCAGGATATGTCGTCCTGATAGTAGTAATGTAGCTGTTCTGATTGCCCCAATCAAAATTAGGATGACTCCCATCGTGGAACCAATATGGAATTGGCGGTCTCAAGTTTATATTCCACCCGGCAATCAAACTTCCGTATCTATCTTTGATATATTCGGCAAACAGATCTCCATTAGTATTATCAATATATATAGGATTGTATATATCTGCGTTGATATATCCAAAATTTATAGGATCTTCTAAATATGATAAATTTACTGGACTGGGATTATATATCCCACTTTTCACATGAATAGTATTAAAATAATCTAATGAACCTAAAATATATGCAACTAAAGAATATAGATTATAATTTATACCAGTATCATTAACTTCTAATAAATTTCCATTTATATAAAAATTAACCTTATCTGACATATCAGATATAATCTGATCTAATTTATTTAATTGATCTCTTGAAAGAATTGACATTTTAAACTGGTCCAAATTCTGTAATTGGAAGGTGTTCTTTGGAATACATAGAAATCTGGACTGCATATAATAATTCAGAACCTTTATATACATATCCATAATTAATATTTTTTATTTTCGTATCAGACATAAATTTTACAGGAGCAATATTTTCACTTCTGGCTAAAGCAATTAAATCTCTTGTAGTCGTATCATGAGTTCTACCTTCTTTATCAGTATATGTAAGTGTATCGGTTGCCCATGCTGAGGTTAATGGATCTTCATAGAATAATTTTATATATGCTGAAACATATTTATCTTTAGTATCCAAAGATTCTGGAACTGGTGGGGTGCCACCACCAGAATACGCTGTATGATGGCTATTCCAATCGCCTTCGTAATCAGAGACTACATCAGCAACATACGGATTCAATATAGAAGAATAGTTGTCAATTAAATATTGTGGATCATAAAACAATTCTTTATCGAAGAAGCATTCGTGAAATACCCACCATCTTGAATTACGTTCTGAAATTATCTTGATGATTCTAGCCATTTCATGAACCACCGATTTGCTATCATCTGCATCACTCTCTCTAACATATCCTATCACATCAAAATTATATTCCTGTATCTGAACACGAAAAGCCTCCCACTCCGGAGTCATGCTTTCGCTGTCAATGACAATTGCCGGTATTTCGTTACCAGTAATGACTTCCCGATCACCATGCCAGAAAGCTTTGATTGGACGACCTAAAACTCCAGGAACAACATTAGAGTTATTATCAACGGCATATGAAAACCATTCATTTCTTAATAATTCTTGCCAAGTTAATGTAATATCTTCCATCAGTTATTATCCTTGATCCAATTTTTTACCAATTCACGATCTTCTGTTGATGCCTCATTATAGTTAAATGGTTTCAACGAACCATCTATTTTTGAAATTTGTTTCCTATCATATGCCCCATTTTTGCTGCCGAGTATAACTCCGTGATATATGGCTTCTTCCGGAGTAGAAAAAACCTTTGTCTTAGACAATCTTGTTCTATTCAATTTATCTTTTCCAAAAACATCATTCCAGGATTCAAATTTCATATTATCTTCCAGCAGCAGTATTAGCAGGCTGTGTTCCAGGTCTAGGGGGAATCGACCAAAGATCAGATTTTACAGTCCGGCTAGAAGTATAACTATCCTGCCCGCGCAATCTGATGTTTCCATTTTCGATGTTATCAAGTTGTTGCGTAGCAACGCCGTACATTCTTTCTGTATAATCTGATATAGCTCGTTCAGATCCAGATAATCTCTGCTGAAATATCATCCAAGCAGCAAAAACAGCAGAAATAAATGGAATTGGATGTGGATATCCGACAGTCCCACCAATATTAGATTTTTTAAGAGGGACGTCGTATATTGCAGAAATTCTTCCGTTGATAATAGAATCTGCCTGTGCTATGTATGCCGTAGTATCTGTATCCAACAGGCTTTCAGGACGAGGATCTCTTGGGTGCGGAGTTGGGTTTTCTCCCTGCATCACTACAGATCGCGGCAAATATCTTCTAACATCCGCTTTTGCTGAATATGCCATTAAAAAGCTCCCTTTTGTCTATATGGATCTGCCAAATATCCTGGAACATAATTTTCACCGGTATCTGGAGACATTATTCCTAGATCTACCCACCAAGATCTATGATTTTGAGTATTTATTTTAGATTCTAATAATTCTAATGGCTTTGTTGCCTTCGAAGACATAAAAAATTCATATTTTGGATCGGCGTCAATGTCAATGTATTCGGAAAAATGTGGATTATAAACTTCAATACCATCTGGTGCCCATTCTTCATTAACTATCTTGTTCAACTTTTGAACCCATCTTCTTGATGGCCTGATCACAATAACCATCCCACCCATTTGATGAATTTGCTTAAAATAATCAATATAATCTAATCTTTGAGGAAGTTCTTGTTGGACATTGAACACCAACATACCGAGTCCCTGTTTGCTGATTATTTCTTGTCCGGCTAAAACAAAAATATCTATATTTTTTTGCTTTGCTATATTTTGAGCAATTTGACCTGGTCTTAACCAATCAGAAACAATTCCAATTATATCTAATCCTCTAATAGTTGCCACCTGAAGAAAACTTTTCATCAGATTCTCTAATTGTAAATCATCAGCAATGACATTTTTAGAAGGAACAGCTACGTGGATGTCAGAACGAAGCAATCCCTTCCGAAGTGCAAATTTTTCGGAGGCTATTTTTAGCCAACTCGTCATTACTACTCCTTAGAAATAATATCGTTATCAATTTCTTCGATAATTTCATTGACTATTTTTTCTGTTTCTACTTGATCTGGATTAAGCAGATTATAAGTTAAATTTTGGGCTACTCGCGTCAAAACATCAGAAGAATAACTATCCTCCTGGTCTAACATATTCGCAAGTTTTACGAGTTTGATAATATCATTTGGATCTTTCATATTTTACTCCGAAAATTTATGTCCGCAATGAGGACAAAAATTCATATCCATAGTTATTCCGCTATTTTTGCATTGTCCGCAAGTAATCACCATCCCAGATTTTAGATTTCTAATTTCTTCAATATTTTGTTGCCTTTCAAGGAAATGCTTGTTTTTGACTGCTGCTTCTATTTCTGGAGTCGATTCTTCAAGTTTAACACTAGCAAACTTGTTCATTTTAGGAGTTTCACCAGAATAAGAGATGTATCCTCCAACATTGTTGCCAGAGGCAATAGATAGTGATGTTTGTTTCCATTCATCAATCAAAGAACGTTCATATTCATTGACCTTCCAACTTCCGTCTTCCCCTTCTTTTGACATAGATTTTCTTATATCAAGCATTTTCTGCGTTGGTTTCTCCCAGGCAAGCACTAATTTATCTACTGCGGCATCATTGGTAATGCTGACAAAAGCCTTGTGTTCTCCGCCATCTTCGTAGGTTTGGATCTTGTATCTTTTCTGATATTCGAACGATGGATCTATCCCTTCTCTCACCAGCCGGACATTCCCAAAATTATCTCTGGCAGAATATCCGCCATCAGAGTCTGAATAGCTTGCAATTATATTTTCATCACTATTCAGAACGTCAGTCGCAGATGCAACCTTTCCAAAATTAAATCTGCCTGTTTTTTCTGTCATCATTTTCTCCTTTTATTTTTTGAGTTTTCATTATTATATTCATTTCAAACGGACTATGCTACTTGTACTTTCTCTTTGCCAATAATAACAAAATTTAAACCACTATCTTGGAAATTTTTATTTAAAATTTGTTGAATATTGTTGATTAATTCATCATTGAGAGCCTCAACAGGTCCACTAATCTGCAACTTGACGTCAATCGTAGAATTTTTGATGCTTATTTGCTGAACTTGCCGTTTTGCAGCAGCTTGATCTATTGTCGGTGATATTCCTGCCACATCATTCAAAGTTGGAACCGGTGAACCATCTCCGGCCATTTGAGGTGCCTGTGGATCTACCTGCGAGGTTTTTTGAAGGTGCAGCCTTTTGGCAACGTGATATAGTGGCTCTACTACGTCGTCTCTTAAACCAACATCATCAGAATATCTTTCTGCGATATCTAATATTTCTGCAACTATCTGTTCTCTTTTCATATTTACTCCTAATAATTCATTCTTTGATGAACTTTATCCATCAATCCTGGTTTGGTAGAAAAAAGCTGGGCCAGCAAATCAATCAAATTGTTTTCTGGAAGGGTTGAAAGCAGTCTATTGACTTCCATTTGTGGGGCACTAAATCCTGATGTCCCAGATCCCTCGGCGTAATAAGAATATTCAGCAATTTTTTTCATTGCAAGGGTCAATATTTCTCCTGCATCGATATTGCCGTCATCTTCAAAATCTTTTGCAAGATTAGAAAGTTTTACCAAATTCTCTTTCATAATTATTCCTGTTCCAGCATATATTTGTTTTTCAGCTCTCAATTGTTTAATTTCTTCTTCTAATATCTTGATATTCAGTTCATTTTCTTTTTTTACTGCGACTAACTCTTTTTCCGCCGCTTCTGCATCTCGTCTGGCGTCTTTTGTAAGAGCGTTGTAGAGCCTAAATGATCCTTTCTGATACTCTCTTCCTGGTGTTCCTCCCGAATCAATAGCCACTCGGCGCTCCAATTGTCTAATTTTTTCTCTCTTCATTTTGACTTGTTGTTGAAGAGAATTTTCTCTCTCTTTTGCAAATTTTTTTGTATCTTGCAATAGTTTTGTTCTCAAACTGATTTGTTCTTGAATTAATTGTCGTTTTGTTTTATCTGACATCAATTATCTCTTTGACTGAAAGTTCTATTATAAACTTCTTCTAATGTCTTAAATTTTAATTTTCCAAAATTTTGGTTTGGGAATCTTTTACGCAACTCTCGAAGCATATGTTGCCTTTTATAGAAACGTTCTTGTGCTGCTATATCTTCCGGACAATGCCCGCAATGTGCTAATTTTTGGATTGCTGTTTTTAACCACATTAGAGTTGCTCCAATTTTTTCAAAACTATTCTGGATGCTTCGTGCCAATCAATATTTCTTCCAAGTTCTCGAACCACATCTATCAATCCTTGAATCGCTTTTCTTATGAAGTCATTGTTGCCAAGCAAAGCTTGATCTTCATCTGTTTGTTCTTTTAGATTCGTTAAATATTGGCTCACGTGACTCCACAGGCTGTTAAAGATGCCTCCCGAAATCATTTTCTGCAATTTTTTTCATTGCCTCTGTGATAATTTTGCCAGCATCTAAATTTCCTTCTTTTTCGAATTCTGATGCCACCAGATCAAGAGCAAGAAGTTCTCTGTGGATATCTGATTCAGATTTCTTCTTTTTCTTGTTGCGATTTCTCCAAATAGAATAGGCAATGGCAGCATTCTGTTTTTGATCGTGTTTGCCTTCGCGGTTGCGAGCACTCATATACGATCCAATGAATTCTTCTTTGGTCTGTCCTTTCTGTGGTCGCGGCATTTATTATCCTTTCAAGTTATATTTTATCAAATCTAATTGGAATTCCTTCCTTGAACAAGGAAAAACTTTAAATTTCATAGAACATATCACTATGTGGCTAAAATTTGCACAAGATGTCAATGAAGAAGAAATATTGACTGCTGCCGAACAAGAATTATCTCAGTCAGTAGATTCTTTGTTTTCAGTAGATGAATCACTGACACAAGAAGAATTACAGGACAGAGCAGATCGACTTTTCAAAATACAATGGAGAATATATGAAAAATTAACAAATTTAAATATAGATTATTCAAAAATTTGGGAAGCCCTCCAAAAAGTTCGAAAAGCTGTTCAGACAATGCAGGATTTATCGACTATTAGAAGCGGAAGAACGATATATGATGGCGGAGACCCATATATCGTTCACAAGTTTATCCAAGAAATGATTCAGCACGATGAAATGTCATCCCAAAATATAGAATATATACTGGAAGACATCAGAGAATTGGAAAGTAGGGGAATCCCATCAGGGAGTTGGTCAAATGGATTTCAAAGACACATCCGCTTGCGACATGATCAAAAAAATCTTATCGACCAATCAATGTCTTTGATTAGCAATTATATACTGGCAAATGCTGGTATTAACATTCCTGACAAACAAGATTGGAAGGTGATGACCGCAAATTCTTTGATGAAACGAATAGATGGGCAGTCAATTTTGTCTGAAAACGAAAATGATGAAAATGAATATCCAACATTGACATTCATCATTGACAAAGCAGAGGGAATTTCAATCTATGCAGAAGTAGGCGAGACAGATGCAGACGCCTCACGAATATCATTCAACTTCCAAAAACAAGAATTGCAAAACTTTCTTCAAGAAGTGAATGACTATTTCCCATCAGACTGGAACAAGCAAATCACTGACATCGGAGATGAAGGAGATTTTCGAAGAATTCTTGAAACCAACCCAAATGATTCTGTCAAACTTTTCAGGATGATGTCATTTGATGAATATCGCCAATGGGAGATAGGAGAAACCATCCCAGTGGGTAAATATTTTGCCACAAAAAGATCAAATGCGTCAGGAACAGACTTCGGTAGTGAAGGAGACAGAGATATTTTCAGTTTCATAGGCATTCAAAGGGCTTTTAGGGGAGATTTTGGTGGAAACCTTGTATCTGTTGTACCAATGAAAATGCAAGGCAAAAAATTGGTCCCAGAGGAATAATATGTGGCTAAAATTAGCAGAAAAACAATTAGAGCTTTTTCGCCCAGAAGAATGGCAGGAATCTAAAGAACAGCAAAGGCGGAGAGAAATGAGTCTATTGCCCAGCGGATATGAAGATATTGGATTTGGCCCATTTTATCACGGATCTCCGGTGATAAACCGAATAATGGAAACCGGGCTGGGCACTAAAAAAACTCCTACTTTTAGTGGCTTCAATGAACCTTTATTTCCAGAAAATCTATATTTTGGAATCAACCCAGGGATTGCCAAAGAATATGCCAAAGGATCTGTTGCCGGAATGAATTATGGGGATATTATCAACCTGATGGATGAATATCTTGAAACAGCAGATTGGACGAAAGAAGAGATCATAAAAGCAGATGAAAGTGATTTTAATAAATTTGAATCAGATTTGAGCGACAGAGCTGATGAATGGGATGACGATTCTTCCTCGCCGTATGACGTTGCTCAAGTAATTTGGAAATATTTGAGAAGCCCAGAGAAAGACGAATCTGGAGTCGTAGAATTTAAATCTCCAATATCATCAATTAGACCAGATGAAGATTTTATATATCAACTTATTTCACACGGATCCTCAGAAATAGATATAAATTATACCGGATCAATGATTGATTATGAATATATAATAAATTATTGTAAGAAAATTATAAAATATATAGTTTTAGACATTTTAGAATCAATTCAAAAAGATCAATTAATAGATAATAAAATTAAATCAAAAATAAATTCTGCATCTCAGATGGAAGATTCATCAGAAGCATTTGATAAAATTTTACATCTTTTGAGGTCTGACTATAAAAATGTAGACGAATACGATATAGCTGACGATCTTGGAATTAATAATATTTCGGAATTAGGCAGAGACACATTAATAAATTTGGATATCGCTCAAAAATTCATAGGGTGGCTAAAACCAGATACGCTCCGAGCACTAGGAGTAATTTCAATATTTTCCGCTGGCAAGGCTAATGTCCCACCAATTCCAAAAGAAAAATTTCTAGAGCACAAAGTAAGGAAAGTCTGATGTGGCTAAAATTAGCACAACAAATGGCAAACTATCGAGAAATTGCTTCACCTCCGCGATCTGAATGGATTGCGAGGGTGGAATTTGACAACAATGACCCTTTTGACGAAGACTCACAAGAAGATGCAGAAATGTTTCCAGAGTATGTTGATGGAGATTTAGTCCTGACCACTTTCAACAAAGATGGAGACAGAAAAATATACACATATCCAGATAGAAATCTGCAAGAATATATTGATGTGGCGAATACTGGCGGACACGGGTTTTGGGATCACGATTTGAATCGGGCTCCATTTATTTGAGGGAATTATGTGGCTAAAATTGGCAGAAAAAACTAAATTATTTTATCACGCCACAATTCCAGAATATGCCGATTCTATTGAGGATATGCAAAAAATTATTTCTTCTTTGAAATATAAAGAAATGACTGGACGTTCTATATCAGGGTGGAATTTTCAAGATGACGAAATATACGGATACGGCATATATTTATCCAATGACAAGGAATTGGCTATATATTATGGATTTATCCGTCTGAAAAATTACTGGAAAGAACTTCTGGATTCAGATATAGACCCAACAAATGATGAAGATAATTTTTATATAGCATTATTTACTATATATGTTGAAGATCCATCTGAAATTAAACAATTATCTTCTGAAAAAGAATTTATCACAACATCTCCAACAATAGAAAGAAAAAATAATAAAATTCAATTTTCTGGACCAGAATGGATTAATATGGCAGATAATCTTAAACAGGAATTTTCTTGGTTATTTGAAGATGGGGAAGAATAAATGTGGTTAAAATTGGCAACAAAAATAATAGAATCTGCGAGATTTAGCCCACAAAATTCATATTTAAGGGATTATTTATCCGTTCCAGATTTGTATGCGCACTCATGGCAACTTGAAGATTATTTTGAAGATAGAGGAATCACACTAGAAAATTTTGATCCCGATGAATCATATGAATGGCTCAATTCTGCAACAGAATACCAAATAAAAGATTTTGAAAAATGGATATTTGATGAAGGACATTCAGATCAAACAAATTCATATTATAATCCGCCACAAGAAACTATGGAATTGAATAAATACATAACGACTCCAATATGGCTAATTCATTTTTCTGATTCTTCCTGGCAAATTGGCGAAAAAGGATTTCAATATGGACATCCAGATTTTGAAGGAATACATTTAACTACATGGAAAACAGATCGTCAAAAACATAAAGGATATAATTTTGCTTTTAGATTAGATTCAAGAGATGCATACAAAGCAATGATAGATAATAAATATGGAAAAGATGCTGTTATATTCAAAGGGACTGGAGTGGAAGTTTATCATATAGGCGATGAAGAAAATCAAATTATTTTTTGGGGATCCGATGTAGATAAAGATTCTATTTTTTATCTAAACAGATCAAATTATTGGACAGAAGAAGTAGCAGATGCAAACATAGATCCGAATAAGATTCAAGGAGATTTTGATTATGGAGCATTTTTAGTCTATGATGCATCCGGAAGATTGCAATTTATAGGAGAATCACCAGAACAAGTTGCCCACTGGATCGAAAAAGGCGGAGAACAAATTTTAAGGAATGTCAGAAAGAAACAACATCACAGAGGAAGAAGATAATGTGGTTAGAATTTACATCAAAAATAACCAAAAAATCTGGAATAGATGATGTTGTATATATGTTTCACGGCACCTCTCCTTCTATGGCAGAATCTATTCTCCACAATGGACTGCTCGCCAATCCAGAAAAAAGACACTTCAATGCAGAAGAATACATCAGAGAGCACGAACCTTCAATTGAGAGCTATCCTGGGGTGTATTTTTCAAAAAATTGGACAACAGCATACGGAAGTGGCAATCAATATTCCAGGCAATTGAAGCAAGAAAGCAATTGCATGATGGTCATAGTTCAGATAGATTTAAGTTCTGAAAATATAGTTATGGATGAAGATACCATTGATCATATTTCAGAAAGATCATTCGTATATGCATACAAAGATATAGGAATCCTTTTCACAGAGCATACAGCCGGCGATGAGGCTAAATATAATTTCCCCAGATTGGATCAAATGATTGAGGAATATTATTTATCACTTTTTTCAGATTCTAAATTCAAAAATATATCAGAACAAGTTAAATCTTCAATTAAAAATGCAACAAAAGATGTTGTCAGCAACTTGATCAAATCAAGAATCAAGTTGCAGGTTGCCATCCAATTAGAATACGAAAACAAACAAAAACAATTAGCAGAAAACGGAGAAATCCAATATCACTGGGACAGATACACTCCTACCTATGGTGATATCGTCGGATCAAGACAAGAGGAAGAAGCAGAGTATCGCACAAATTTTGACAACTTTTTGAGAAAAGCACATCAACTTGTTGAATATATGGATCGCAATGAATTTTTCTTCAATGTTCGCAGTACAGAGAATATAGGATTTGAAGGACCAAACAAAATAGTGTTGATGGTTGAAATTTTAGAGTCAGATGACCCAAGGTTCTATCGAATAGAAAAAATAGTCTACGGAGATGATCCAAAAGCAATAGAATTAATGATTGAAGAATCTAAAAAAAGACTTGCCGAAGAATTATTGATGATTGACCAGAATGGAATAATCATCTATCAAAAAGAAAAATCTCCAACCCAAGCAAAATCATTGAAAAATATAAAGACTGCACAGGATTATATTCCAGAATGGGAAAGAGAAAAAAGGCAAAGACCATTCGCATTGCCATCTCGTGAAAATGACAGCGGAATGCCGGAAACTAATAATTTGTTTAATCCAGTTTCTGTTTTACCAGTTCAAAAATTAACAATTCCCCCCTGGTTTGAGTTCATCACTATTGATCAATTGACATCAACGGAAAGGATGTCAAGGAATTTCATCAAACAATTGAAAAGTGGATGGCTCGCGCCAGATGGTAAATTTTTCCCGGTTGATGAGGCAAAACACTGGGAATTTGAAAAAGAGATTTTTCAAAACAACGGAATGGATTACGACGAATTACCAATCACTCTCGAACAATTTGGGTGGCAACACATCTCCTACGGAAACTGGATAGAACCAGAAGCTTGGAAAAAAGCACCACCGGCAACAGCAGAACAAAAAGATTTTCTAACATTCTGGTCAAATTTGGTTTCTAAAGATGCAAGAATAACCAGGTTTATGAAGAGAAAATTAGGAATTGAATAGCATCGATAACGACATCATTTTGTCAGCAACTGTATCCATATTAAATTTAATAGTTTATCATTGATAAAAATGAACAAACATCATAATTCTATCACTTAATTCATATAATTTTTGTTTATCGGCACTATTGGCGATTTTAATCATCGCTCTAATTGTATTTGCCTCAACTTCATCTCCTTGAATGCCAAGTATTTGGGCTATTTCAGGAATATTAAGAGGCTTCACGCCTTTTTCAGTAGTTAGAACTTCTCTCCATTTATTATATGCTTGAACAATGTGTAAAAGTTTTACATATATTTCCCAATTTGATGTATCTCTTAATGCAAGACTACCAAGCAACTTAGCATCATTATTTACTGGTTTTTGTATAAGATAATTCATTGCATCAATCATTTTAATTACATATAAATCAATTTTTTCGACAATTTCTGGAGCACTTGCTGCTTCGTCAAGCGTGAATCCGGGCAACTGATCGTTAAAAAATTGCATCTTCTTACAACTTTCTTTGAGAGTTTCTAGAATACCCAGTCTTCGTTCGTATGTCTGTAATTTAGCATATGTTTGCGCTTCTAAATTGCTTTGTCCTGTAGATGGATTTTGTAATCCCCTACGAGCATCTACATCTTTAATAACTGCCCTTTCTTTAACAGCCACCTCTGGTTCTACTAATTTTCTCGCCAAAGTATCTTGTATTTTTTGTAGTCTATTCATAGCAGATCTAGGAGAATAACTTCTCAATGTAGATTCTCTAAGAATTCTATAATTTTGTATCCAACCATTTTGGACTTCTTTAGGATAACTTATATTTAATGGATCATCAGCAATAAGATCTAAATTATTATTATAAACCAAGAATAATGCTCTGGTCCATTTCTTTGGATTTTGGTAGAAATTATCTGATTGAGATACATAATTTTTTGCTTGTCCAAATAAATCTTTTTGTGACCGGCTTGATCCTTCTCTCTCGGACATACTTTGCTCGACGCCATATTGAATAGCTTTCGTATCTAGTGCGGTCCTATCAATAAGATTAAAAATTGAACTTAATGCAAGATTGAGTGTTGTGGGGAATTGCGTAGAGAATAATTTTCCCATATTAACTTCTTTAGACCAGTCATCTATTCTTTTGTTAAAAGCTTCGAGATTTCTTTCTGCCATTCTCGCATAAATATCTCTGTCCTTTTCCCATGTCCCCCTAATAGAATCTACAAATGCTTTAGGAAGTTGATCAGCACTTTCATAAGCAATATGTTTATCCACCAGCCGCCCGATATTTGCACCAGTATCCCAATCTAATTCTTCACTATAAATATCTCCACCACGAGGTCCTTTCTCAACTATGGGATTATAGGGATCAACATGTGTTATTTTTTCACCTCTTGGTCCTACAATCCCGGAGTGAGGATATCCTCTCTCTTCCCAATGTCTTTGAGATTCTTCGTCGGTTAATTCTGGCATGTCTTCGGGTATTACATATCCAACTCCCTTTGTTTCTAAACCTGGAATTTCTGACTCTTCCTCATATCCAAAATCCCCGCCATGAGGCAGACTGAATCCCATAGATTCGGCTAATCCAGGATGGCTTGTTTCCATTCGCTCGGCTAGCCCTTCCGAACTTTTTTCTCTCAATGGTGGTAAATCACCCTTTTTTCTTCTTTTAACTTCTTCTAAAATTTCAGCCAACTCTGGATTTTCTAAAACTTCTTGTTTAGTTGGTTGTTTGACATTTTTTGATCTTGACAACCACACACTTGGACTTATAGGAAAATTTCTTTGACCTTCGTAAGATGGACCTTTGGGTTTTATGACATCACTAGCCTCAAAGAATGGACTGTCCTCTAATATAGACTTTTTAATCAATTTTGGCATTATAAACTCTCCTGATTTTTTATATAATTGCTCTAAAAACAATTTTCCCAAAAGTAATAAATTTTTCCTTCAAAAACATTTAAATCACAAAAAAATTATTTGAAGGTTTTCAACCACATAAATGCGAATCCTATTCAACGGGATTATAATATGTGGTTAAAATTTGCAAAAAATAATGTGATAAATAATCTACTAAAACGAATGATTCACACTGCTCAAGCCATTTCTCAGTGTGTTCGTTGTGGAACATCATTGAAAAAATTTGCTAACGGAAGTGATTATTATTGCTCAAGATGTTATGCAAATGGATACAGCGTAGTGTATCATCCATCCAGCAGTATTCTGACGATCAAGGAAAGAGATTCAAAAAGACTCGTGTATGAAGGACCTTGGATTTCGTGGACAAATACCGCAGAATCTACGCCAAGTGTATCCACACCTCCTATCCAACAAAGAACATTAACATGTAAAATTGACGAATCTAATTTTGTGCAGTCTCAATTCAGAGCCGATCAACTTTATTGTCCAACCTGTTGGAGCAAGAACGGGCTAATCACAGAATACACACCTGGCGATGGCATTGTTGTTGTGAAAGATAAAGATAGCAGAGCACTGATTTACCAAGGTCCTTATTCAGAATGGCAAGGAAAGGCAGAAGTCAAAGCATTTGATCAGACTGGCGTCCCATCGACGGCTACACCATCACATATACCAGTTAAATCAGATGAAGACCAAACAGAAGTAAATATAGAAAATGCAGTGACTGCAAGTGGTGAATATGCCAATGGACAACCAGAAGCTGATTTGGTTCAAGGACAAATACGAATATTTTCTGATGAGCATATGGCAGAGATTCCAATTGATTCTGAAAATATTATGGGTGGAATGAAAAAAGTTTCATCTACTATCGGAGAAGGATTAGATCAGTATGTCAAAGACCAACATTTTCTATATCTATCTCAATCAGGAGATGAAAGATTTACAGATATTTACACAAGTCCAATTATTCTAGATTCGGCACAACCCGATCCAGACTCATTTATAAATTCAGTTGTTAGTGAAAATCCATTATATCAATACACCGAAATTGGTTCTAAAGGATATACACCTAACATCTCTCAGGCTAATGCTATATCTGTTATAGCCAACACTTCGAAAAATCTGATACTGTGCTTCCCAACCGGAGCTGGAAAAACTGCCTGCGCAGAAGCTGCCATTGCAAAAGGTATTTTGTTCGGAAAAACACCAGAAACAGCAGAACAGATTTCAATCCAAAATCCAATTGCGATTTATGTTTGTCCAGCAAGAGCCTTAGCGGCACAAATCGCAAAGGATTTTTCCAATCCTGAGCATCCGTTCGCTAAAGCAGGATGGAGTGTTAGAATCGAGCAAGGGGTTAGACAAATAGACTCGCCTAAAGAAAACACAAGTCCAGACGATGAGGATACTGATGTCGGAGCAGCAGATGATGCACAACTCAGAAATCTTGCAATAACTGAGAATGCATCTATCATTGTTGCAACGCCAGAAAGATTGTTGTCCTGTTTGATGAATCCAAAGATCTATAACTGGGTCAGTCGAATTTCTACAATGATATTTGATGAAGGACATCTGCTTGGCGACGAGTCCAGAGGTGCTAAATTCGAAGGCGAACAAATACATTTGTATAAAGATCACTATCAGAGAATCAAAGCAACTCCAATTGGGCAACAATGTTCAATCATCTTTATGTCAGCTACTATGCAGAATGCCCTGGAATTATCTGCGTGGCAAAGCAACACTACACAAGATCCAGATTGGAGCGTTGTTTGGGGAGAATACAAGCCAGTCCCTATTACTCAAGAATTTAGAGATTATGAAATATCAAAAAAGGGACCAAGTGAAGAAGATTTAGCAAAAGATATGCTGAGAGATATTGTTTCTCGTGAAAATTATTGCACAAAGCGACAAGCAAATGGAGCAGAATCTGAGACTATGCGCCCTACGCTAGTATTTTTCCATGTGAAACGCAGAGCCTATTTGATGCAACGTGTAGCAGAGAATTTGTTCCGCGAGTGTCAAAATAAAAATTGTGGTTATGTATTTGAGGCAACTTCTATGAGTGGCAAACCAATGTCATCCGATGATGAACGTTGTCCAGTTTGCAATTCATCAGTATCAGAATGGAAAATTAACTTTCATCACGCCAGCGTGCGCAGTGGTGACCAGAAGAGATATGTAGATGAGTTTAATTCTGGAGAACGAAAGGTGCTTTTAGCCACGAGCACGCTCGCCGCCGGAGTCAATACCGGTGCGATGTCAGTGTATATAGGAGGTACATCCAGAGGACCAAATGATATTTCCCCAAGCGAGATCGGACAGATGCGCGGGCGGGCAGGAAGACAAAGTTTTGCACACATGTATCCAGACCAAGCAGCCAGAGTAGTTATATATACAGAAAAAGACAGAAGTACATATCATCGTAGAAGAATTCAGGCTGGGGCATATCTTGAGTCAATGATGGTTGATCCAATCTACATCGTAGACAACATTCTGCGAGCAGTTAAAATGGGCAGCATCAGCAACTTCAATGAAGCAGGAACATATATAGCATCATCTCTTGCTTATTTCCAATCAAGAGTAGACAATCGACACAAAATGAATATACGTCAATCTTTGAAGGAAATATCAAGATCTATTGATGGGGCAAATAACGATAGAATCGAATGGATGTCTATAACAGATCCTAGTTGCCAACACGGGGATCTGAAGATGAACGAAAGAAGTATGGCAGAATCAAGCGATGATGAAGAAAGTTTTGATTGGCATGTTGTGTGCAAAGAATGTGGCTCGGAAGGATTGATGGAACAAGAATTTAGACCGCTTACTGATGAAGACTTCTTGGGGATGATAGATTCATCTCTCAGAGATTTGATTGGTTCTGGATTCTTGGTAGTAATGCCAGATGGACAAATAAAAATCACAAGTCTTGGAAAAGATATTGTCAGATCTCATATGGAATCAGCAACAGCCGTTGATATTGTTAGAAATATGATTGGATTTGATCCAGAAACAACCTCTGCAATGGATGTAGCCATCGCTATTGGCAATGTTCGAGCCAACAATGATGAGCGAAGAGGGTGCTACATCTCTACTGAGCAAGCTGCGGAATGCAAGGAGGCGTTGGCAAGAATGGGGCTTGATGAAAAGTCTGCTTTTCCTGCCGTGAAAAATATACAATGTCTGTTGTGGTCATTAAATGGAACAACCATTGATCAAGTTCCAGATTGTCTCAGAGCAGATTTTATGAGCATTCCGGATAATTATGGCGGACCATTCCTAACTGGGTTTGGATCACTCGCCAAACATGCTGGATGGTTCAATAACGCTGGTGACTTGTTGTCTCAAATCCAAGTCCAACTCAAAAAACAGGTTTCACCGCAACAAGTGCCGTTCGCAGTTGTACATATGGTAGGCGCAGTGACAGCAAACGCCCTAGAAAAGGCTGGTTTCAGAAACTTGCATGATATAATAAATTCCAATGATGTTGATATACGATGGGCTGATTTTTGTTTTTACAGATTTAAATGGCATCTCAAATCAGGTAGAATTTTACCATCCAGCAAACCTGGAAGTATAGACAATTGGATGCGAGAGAGAATGTCTAAGGGTGCCACAGAAATGAGAGCCTCGGCGGCGGCAGCTCTCGAAGGGAAAAAACGAGGTGGAGATGGTAAAATGGCATTTGATTCAGAATACAAAAGAATGGTCAATCTTTTGAATTCTGAACAATTTTTGTCAAGAATAGGATATTAATCATTTTACATAACACCGCCAGAAAAATGATTGTTCAACTTGAATCAAATTAGGTTTCTGTCAGACAAAACTGATTGATATCTCTCAATCAATTCATCTTTTGACATGTTGTAATCAATATCTATGATGACCAGAGGAATTCTGTTTTCTTTGGCAACAGAAACTTTTTCGTCAAATCTACTGGTTTGTGAGTCAAAATCTTGCTTGGTTGCTCTGTTTCGGGTGATTCTGCGATAAATAGTAAAATTATAGTGTGCCGGTTCATTGATTTCAATCAAGGTTCCATTCAAATAAAAATCATATCTCAAAAGATTGTTTGATGATTTTTTGATCATTCCAGATTCTTCAAGCATCAGCATCGAAAATTCCTCCCGTGATGATGGAAAAATTTCCTGGAAAACCAAATGATGAAATTTTTTGTTTTCTTTTACTATTTGTTTGATTTGATCAATTGACATCCCACGGCGATGATATTTATTGCAAGGACCACAGATGCATCGCCCATCGATTCGTTTGTCAGGATATTTCATTTTTTTGCAGCAGATGCATTCCTCTAAATGCAACTTTTTGTAGCAAGATCCGCATATTTTTTCGGATTCAGAATAGAATTTCAAATTTTTTTCTTTTTTACAGAGAAAACATTCACCTTCTGTTTTGTCGCGAAGATACAATCGATCAATGGTCATATTTTGAGATCGTAGAATTTTTTCAAACTGATCAATCCCCTGCCTAGAAAAATACTTGTTCTTTCCAATTCTACAAAAATCTATTTTATCCTTGAACCAATCATTGTGGGTGAATCTGGCAATTGGGCGTTTCAACATCTCTGAAACATCTCCTGTGGAATATTTATATTTTTGAAAAAGACGATATTTTTCATCTATCTGCCAAAGATATTTTTTGCTTTCGATCGGACATTCGCCAACCAAATCCAAAAAATCGAATGAATATCTGTAATCTATTTTGATATATTTAGTGGAAGTGTGCGGAGGATCTGTAAGTTCTGATTTGATTCCGATTTCTGACAAGGCTGCAACAATTTTTTCACAACATTCGTTTGAATAGTCTGTGATTTTCAACAGGATGATGTTGTTTCTGATGCGACCAGCACTCAAAAACCAATGCAAAAGAATTTCAGGATTTAATTTGATGTTGAATATTTTTTGATCAGTGATATAGATTTCTTTGTGAATTTCTTTCAGTTCTTTGAAAGATTTAGTAATCAAAAAATTAACAATTTTATTAGAATGTATTTTTTGATGTTGAATTGACGGTCCCAATCTACAAAAATTAATTTTTAGATATTCAAGATAGTTCACATCAGAAGAATTTTCTACAAAATATGCTTTATTTTTATTTCTGTGGAATCGAAGGTCAGCGTTGCCAAGAAGTGCTCCAAAGATGACGTTGCAAACTTCATTCATATCAATTTTCTTTCTTCAAAATATTTTTTGAATTGATCAAAACCATCTTGGGAAAAACGCAACCTTGACCACATTTTAGTTGCATCTATATCTGAATTTTGAAACCAATCTGATTTTGAACAATATCTTACATCATTACTGCTAATTCCCAATTTTTTTCCGACTTCACCAGTAGAATAGATGTATTTTTCATATTTCTCATAGGTTGGATCTATAATATTCCACTTGTATTTATACGATTCCACTGGGCAAGGTCCGATGTATTTCAAGAATTTGGTGAAATATTTAGGTGGAATTTTGATGATATATTTCATCCTGCCTTTTTTGTTGAGGTTGGTTTCGAATTTTTCGCATT
>Ga0209727_1000857_pt1 | contig 29373 bp, 31 predicted proteins | sample RifGroC1_FD_183995 | JGI IMG/M metagenome (GOLD analysis project Ga0209727, IMG submission 183995) | Groundwater microbial communities from Rifle, Colorado, USA - Groundwater C1 (SPAdes) (version 2) | ecosystem: Environmental > Aquatic > Deep subsurface > Groundwater | place: Rifle, Colorado...
ATCGTGGCAGCTCTGGGAGCATACCTGATTTTCTATGTCATCAATCCTGATCTGACTAAAATAAATCTGAGTTTTACGAAAGTGGGAGTGAATGAACCAATCGGTCTTGGTGGTGAAGGTGGAACTTGCACTCCTGTTACAGCAGCTGGAAAATATGGGACAGTGGCACAACTGGCAACATTTGGAAGTAATGCTACAAAGGCTTCATCTATATGCAAAATAGAGAGTGGTGGCGACCCAAATTTATTAAGCACCATAGACAAATGCAAGGACGGAAATTCATTTTCAGTGGGACTTTTTCAAATAAATATGATAGACAGTGCACCATCGATCTGTAATGCAAATGGTGAAATTTTTACCACTGGAAAAAGTAAAGGCGAATGTTTAAGGCGAAATAGCAGGCAAGTATGCATTCAATGGAGTTGTGAAGTTAAGGATCAGGCTAAATACAATGAATGCTTGGCAAGATTGAAAGATCCAACTGTAAATACGAATATTGCTAAACAAATGTCAAATGCGGGAGCGACATGGTCAAGATGGGGCGCCAACAATGTCTGCAGGTTTTAGGTTTTAAAATTAGAAATTATAAAAGCAAATGAAAAAAATATTTATTATATCATTGGTTTTGCTTATCGTTGTGATGGTCTTTTTGGGTATTTATAATATTGCTTTTAAAAAAAGTGAAGAGCCAGTAATAAGGGAAGCAGATCAAAAAGAACAAATAAAAAAAACCATGCCAGCAGCTGAAGTTGGAGTTATTAAGTCTGAAAAAATCACTGCAATATCGAGCATTGAAGTTGTTGGAGCAGTTTTTGATAAAAAAAATGATGCCATCTTGTATTATTCAGCTAAGGATGGCACTACCTGGAAATCTGATCCAAATGGAAAAAATATAATGCAAACATCTCAAACAAAGGTGTTGGGTATAAAAAACGTACTGTGGTCGCCTGATAAAAGCAAGGTTTTAACTACTGTTGAAAAAGAAGGAAAACTTGTTTTTTATGAATACGACACTATTGCTCAAAAGGCGGTTGAGTTAAAAAACGGTCTGGATACAGCAGTTTGGGATAATATGGGTGCAAAAATTTTGTATAAATATTTTGATCAAACAACAAAAATTAGAACGCTTAATATCGCTAATCCTGATGGCAGTGATTGGCAAAAAATAACCGATATTGATTTTAGAAATATTTCTATTTCACGAATTCCTTTGACTTCCTTGGTATCTTTTTGGAACTATCCCTTAGCAGATGCAGAAACACAACTGATGTCGGTGGGAGTTGCTGTTGGCGATGAGCCACGCACAATTTTTAAAGGTAAATTCGGAGCTGACTATTCGTGGTCACCTAATGGATCTTTAGCATTGATAAGTTCATTGAATGAAAAAGACGGAAAGAAAATCACCCTGGGCACTGTTAATTTAAAGGGAGAATATAATGATTTAAATATTCCAACAGTTGTTTCAAAAGCTGTATGGTCCAGTGATAGTAAGATAATTTATTATGCAGTGGCAGGAGGGATCCCAGAGACTGCAATCATGCCCAATGATTATTACGATGGTAAATTTACAACTAAAGATACTTTCTGGAAGTTGGACATTACTACTGGAAAAAAAGAGAGATTGGTTGAACCTGAAGATGTAAGCGCTGTTTATGATGCTAATAACCTTTTTCTTTCACCAACTGAAGATACACTGTATTTTATAAATAAGATTGATGGGAAATTATATAAAATTGCATTGTAAGAACGAGTAAAATGAAAAACAAAACCAAATTCTCAATATATTTTTTTCTCCTATGCCTAGGAATATTTTTTGGTGATTTAAATTCGTCGCAGGCTAAAACGGAAAGGCTGATTGCAATTACTGATCAAGAGGCAATGGATGCAATCAAGCAGGCCGCAGAAGCTGACAAGGCAAAGCTTGTTACTCCAGGAGCAGATACCCAAGGAGTTTTGCCAAATGATACAAGACTGCATAGCTATCCTACAAAACCTAAGGAAGAAACTGCGCCAGCTCCCGCACCAACAACAAGACAATTCAAATACATATTGCTGGAATCATTCCCAGGTTTTTTCACTGCTAATACTGAAATGACAGATTTTCCAAAACTTGTGTTGGCTATCTATAAATTTGGAATATGGACAGTAGGAATAGCAGGACTGTTTATGCTGGTAGTGGGAGGCTTTATGTACATGGCTAGCGCAGGAAACACTTCAACAGCCAGCAATGCCCAAGGAATAATTTGGGACGCATTATTGGGCATCGTGGCAGCTCTGGGAGCATACCTGATTTTCTATGTCATCAATCCTGATCTGACTAAAATAAATCTGAGTTTTACGAAAGTGGGAGTGAATGAACCAGAAGAAGCTCAAGTTAATGGATCCATGTACAGCTCATTAGTTGCGCGCAATGGGCAACAAATAGATGCATCGTTCGGTTCAGCGTTGGATAAACTTAAACAAAATGGAATCAATACAATAGTGGCATCAGGTCTTAGGACTCTCGAAAAACAACAACAGCTCATAAGAGAAAATTGCGGTGGCTTTCCAGCTACAAGGAACTGCTCTCCACCAACCTGTTTACTTAAAAATGGACCTGCTAGTTGTCCACATACAACGGGTAGAGCTGCTGATATATGGGCATTAAATTCAAGTGGAGGACAGGCAATAATGCAAGATCAGTGCATGACAAATATCCAAGCTTGTTTTAATAATCCATATCAGAAGGCACTTATAGCGGCTATGCATGCAGAAGGATTTTGCGTATTGGCTAGTGAGCCATGGCATTTCGAAAAGCCTAAGATGTCTAGTGCTTGCAACTAGTATGTTTTGCGCTCAAAGAAACCATAAGAAAAATGCAGATCCAAAACAAAAAAGCTAAATCATTTTTCCAATAGGTAGTGTCGATTAGACCATGGAAAATAGTGTAAAGAAAAAAACCAAATATAGGCGCAGCAAGAGCTGCGTTTTTTTTGTTTTTCAGTAGGAGTATCAAATTTGTAAATATAAGAAATAAAAGATAGATAAAGCCAATGAGCCCCATTATTCCTGCTTGAAGCCAAAAAGCAAGAAAAATATTGTGCGGCTGTGGAACTGCCCATTCTAGGTATGGCGGAAATTGTGACTGTAGCGAAAGATAAGCTTCTTGAAAATTACCAGGCCCAATTCCAATAATAGGTTTTTCTTTTATTAATCTAAGTGAAACTTGCCAGATTGTAATTCTGGAAGAAAAAGAAGATCGTTCAAAATTATTTATAATTGATGTGAATTTTTGTGTGCCAAATTGAGTGGCGATTAAAATAAATAAACTAAGAATAAAGATAATGCTGGCGATACGTTTTTTGTTAGGTAAAAGTGAAATAGTGAGCAATAAAATAGAAGTAATAATTGAAAGCCATGCGCCGTATGAATACGTAAAATAAAGCGAGACAGTAATTACGGACAATAAAAAAGCATTTAAGATTATTTGAAAATGAAAATGGGATTTTTCTTTGAAAGATTTTAATAAAAAATATAAACCAAAAAAGATGCCTGGTGCCAGATACATAGCAAGGTGGTTTGGTGATAAATAAAAAGAAGTGAGTCGATTATCATAAGTGACTATTTCAGCTGCCTTATAAATTAAAGCTGTAAGTCCAGTCACAGCAGTTGAAACAAAGATAACTTTATAGATATTTTCTATATCCTGCTTAGACTCAATAAGTGAATAAAGTGCAAAAGAAAAAAACATTGGAATGATAAACCAACTCTTTAATATTCCAAAGCCGACAGCGTAATTTTTGTTGTATAGAATAGAAAATAATATACCCACAAGAATAAGCGCACAAGCTATTAGTAATGTGCGGGGAATATTCTTGGTCTTGATAAAGCTTAAATTTTCAATTAAAAAGTAGATGATGGAAAATATTGCAAGTATTTCAAAAACATTCGAAGGTACGCTTAAAAGTTCCACCCTTATTAAATATAAGGGTGTCAAAAAAATTGTTATTAAAAAAAGATTTTTTAATTTAAACACGTTCATATTTTTTAGCAATTGAGGCCATAGCAAGAATAATAAAGAAAAGTGGCAAAATATGGACTGAATATAGAGGGGACTCTACTAGTGAATGAATACTGAATACGGTGATGCTTGCGACTCCCGCAATAAAAAAAGGTTCTTTTCTAGCTGACTTCCAAAAAAATGAAAAAGCAGAAAGTAAAATAGCAATAAACAAAATGGCAGCTGGTATGCCGAGCTCAGCTGCAATGTCTAGATATGCATTGTGGGCGTAGATGGGTTGGCGATAGTCTGCAGTGGGATTAACTGCTAATGAATACATGCCGATTCCAACGCCCAAAGGATTTTCTTTTATGATTAAAATTGCCTGTTGCCAATTTGATAATCTGGCTTGATTTGAACCCTCTTCAACATCAAAAGAAGAAGTAAGTCTATTTGAGACGGGATTATGAGGAACAGCTAAAAATAAAACAAGCAATAATGATGAAGCGCAAACTATTTTTATTGCGGTGTATTTGTTAACAAGCGGCAAGATTGTAATGGATGCAGCAATTAAAGCGATATAACCGCCTCGAGTAAAGGTAAGGATGTCAGCTGTGATTAGGATTACTGCCGAGTAGAAAAACCAGCCAAATTTATTTTTTGAATTTATTGCCAACATGATAGTCCATGGAATAATCAGTCCGAAATAATAAGAAAGCATATGTGGATCAGGAAAAACAGCCACTGCGCGCATATAGGTAGTTCCTTGGCTGTTTACTAGCCAACTAGGATAGGCAAAAACCGCCTTGGAGAAAGTATTACCAATAAAAAAAGGTGTTATATTCTTAGCTAAGAAAGCATAGACCGCATCAATACCAAAAATAAATTGCGATATAAATTGAATGATCCCTATAATTGCAAGCAATGTTGCGCCAATAGACAATGTGGCAGCTATAAGTTTAAATGAATTCTTATCTTTAAATACAGAAACTGAAATAAGATAAATTGGAGCAATGGAAAACAAAAATAAAATTTTTCTAAGCGACCAGAAATAATTTTGTGAAAAGATAGTGGAAATCAGGGAGAGGAATAGAAAGGCAATAATTAATTTTGTAATCCTGTCGTTTATAATTAAAGTTTCTTTTCTCTTTATTCTTAAAAAGAGCCAAAATGCAAATAAAAGAGGAATAAAAACTCTGACTATAGCCAAATCAAAACCAGGCGCAGGATTAAGTGCAAATTGAAAAGGGAGAAAAAGACAAAAGAATAATAGCGAAAAATAAAGTATATTTTCCATTGGTTGATATTTCTGTATTTTTGAAAACATAAAATTGTAAATATTAGCGCAGTAAATAAGATATTGTTCTTATCACTTTTACCAAATAGGATATCAAAATCCCGAAATGTTTTTTGAAATAATAATCTTGTGATGCATAATAATGCTCTTTTTGTAGTGCTTTATTATCATAACTTTGTCCGCCAAAATGAATAACAGAAAAACTGGACAATCTATGTATGAGAAACTTTTTATTACGTATTCTTTTGCATAAATCGATATCTTCAAAATACATGAAAAATTTTTCATCAAACCCATTGATGGTGGTAAACAGTTTTTTTGAAATAAAAAAAGCTGCTCCACTGACCCAATCAAACGCTGCTTCTTTGTTGTTGAAGTGTTTGTTTTCTGCGAAATTATTTTTTAGTAAGGCCCAGAGGTTCAATGACTGACCTGCGCTCCATGGCTGTATTTCCTTGTTTGGTAAAATTAGTGTGGGAGCCACGATGCCAACTCCGGGAAAGTTTAATGCGGAAATTAATTCATCTTCAATCATGTTTGCTATTTGCGTATCTGGATTTAAAAAAAATAATATTTTAGATTTAGCAATTTCAGCTCCTATATTGCAAGCCGTAGCGAAACCTTCATTTAAAGGAAGATTCATTACTTTGACATAAGGAATTTCTGCAATATCTTTTAACGATGTCGAATCATTATTTATGATAATTATTTCGTACGATATGTTTTTAAAGAAAGTTTGAACGGAGGAAATGCATGGCGCTAAAAATTTTTCGCTGCGATAATTGATTATGATAACAGAAATATCCATAGACTTTAATTATACAATAAGAAACACTAGCGAACTCTCTTGGTCAACAAATAATCGCCGAAGGCTTTCCTTATGTCTCTGCTAAACGTCGAACGTCTGAATAATACATCATATAAGTTCTTCATTTTTCGGGCTGTTACATATGGATAAAGCCATAATTTTTGAAGTGGCGTAGCATGAGTAAAAAAGAAAATTAAACCAGACAGGACTAACCAATATGTCTTAGAGCTATTTTTTGAAGTGCTTTGTTCCAAATGAACGATGCGGGCGGAAGGTTCTACTATTAATTCGAACCCAGCCGCCTTGGTTCGAAAAGAAAAATCAGCATCTTCGTAGTATAGGAAATAGCGTTCATCGAAAAGTCCTATTTTTTTGAAAACATCTTTTTTGATAAGCATGGCGCAGCCGCTGAGATATTGAGAAGCATACGGTTTATTCGAAATAATTTGAAAAAGATGGTTTGTTCTCATTTTCATCCAATCAATCGTGCCCCCAGCGAACCATGTGGACTTATCTGGATTCATAATAATGGGGCTTATTATTCCTGCGGTACTATTCCTTTGAGCTTCGCTAGCGAGTTTAGCGATGGTATCTTTTTCGATGATGGTATCATTATTCAAAATAAAAATAGCATCTGCAAACTTCTCTAATGCAAACCTAATTCCAATATTGTTGCCTTGTGAGAATCCAATATTGGCAGAATTTTTAATGAAATGTGCTCGAGAGAAATGAGAGAGCGCCTTTTCAAATGAACCATCACTAGAATCATTGTCGACAACAACAACTTCATAGTTATTGTAATTTGATTGAAACACGGAAACCAAACAATTATTCAGCGTTTCGATTCCATTATAATTAAGTATGATGATAAATATCTTTGGATTTGAATTGATGTTATTCATGATAAATAAATCGAATGATGGATAGGTCGCACCGTACAAGCGCAACTAATTAAAGACGTTATGTTTCAGATGCTATTAAATAATACAGCTGCTTATTTTTGGGAAAAAATTCCTGATAATTCTTTTATTGTAATCGTTTTTGTTGCCCAAAGTGATAGCATATACACAATAGAACTGCCAACAAATCTTAAGACGAAGCTGATATCCTTGAAAACATATAAGAACACAGCCATAAAGAAGCCTGACAAAAGTATTCCAGGTAATTTTTTAACAGTTGGCACGTAACCAACATATTTGATGGTTAACACCAAGCCTGCAAGCGCTACTAATGATTCAGTGGCTACTGAAATAACTGCCGCTGCCGTGTACGAATAAATTGGAATGAATATAAGATTGGCGACAACATTGAAAATCGCACAACCAGTCAGCGCCCCGAGCATTTTTTTCTGATGATTTCCTGCGATTAATATATTGTTAAAAAAGCCTCCAAAAAAAATAAATCCAAGAGCAAAAATCAAAATTCTAAGTGTATTCGAGGCATCCGTGAATGCGGCACCTCCGATTAAATTGATAATACCCTCGGATAGAAAAAGTGTTCCAATAATTAAGGGAACAATAAGTATGGAAAAAACTTTAAATGTTTCGTTGGCTAAGTGACGAAAATGTTTTTTGTCTGAAAAAATGTGACGTGAAAACATCGGAAACATCAGACCAATAATCATGGCTGGGAAAAAAGAAACGTTTTCAATAACTTTATAAGCAGCATTGTAAATTCCAACTTCGCTGCTTGTTTTTAAAACAGAAAGTAAGATAGTGTCTATTTTAAAATAAATAAAAATAACAACTGCGGATAATCCTAAGGGAGCTGATTCTTTTAGAAATTTTTTCCAATAAGTGAAATCGAACTGTAATTTGAGAGGAATATATTTTTGCACTAATAGAAATACAACAATAAAGTTGAAAACCATTGCAAACAGTACTGATAATATGATTGTTATGAATCCCAAATCATTGCGAACTGCTAATATAATGATTGCAATCTGAATTACCTTTCCTAAGACTTCAGCCGTTGCAACCTTGTCCATCGCTAAGTTCTTCTGAAATACACCGTTTAGCACCATGTATGTTGAGGAAAAAACGAATGATGCAGCAGCAATAAGAATTCCTATTTTTACATCATTGGAATAAGGCAGGAAAAAGACCAAGATTGGTGTTAAAAAGAAAACAGCAAAAGAAGTGCAAAGTCGAAGCGTAAAGGCATTGCCTAGTATTTTTTTTTCGTTTGCTCCCGCGCGAGAAATTTCGCGCGCTGTAATCGCATATAAACCAAGATCAGCAGCGCTTCCAAAGAAAGCAAAAAAAGCAAGGACTGTGGAATAGTTTCCAAAGCCCTCTTTACCAAGATAACGTGTAATAAAACCTATCCCAACCAATGCTAAAATGGTGGAGATAAGCTTTGTGATAACGTTAAAAATCACGTTGTAGGCAATTTTTCGTGCGATTGCCATGTAGCTTGTGTTTTAGTGCTTAACCTAGACGCTAATCCATTAAATCAGCCGGTCTAACCATGATTTTACGGTCTTCTCCTTCGCCTACACTTTCGGTGCTAACCCTCGTGTCCTTAGAGAGCTCCAGATGAGCCAGTCTTCGTTCGTAGGTGGACATAGGTTTCATTGCAACGCTGCAGTGACTTGAAACAGCTTCTTGGGCAGCTTGAATAGCTTGCTCAATTACGGATTGATTTTTTTGCTGTCTATAATCGTTAACATCTAAAATAAATCTAATTTTTTCAGGAATTTGTTTACGCACCATTAGCCGAGCCAAGTGCTGGATTGCTTGAAGATTTATTCCGTGTTGACCTATAAGAAAATGTGAATCCACGTCGGTAGTTATGTTGCAGATAATGCTGTCATCTTCTGATGATTCGGAAACAGTGACTTTTCCTGTGAATCCCATCTTTTCCAATAATTCATCAATAGTTTTCTTTATAAGTTCTTTTGTTTCTTTTTCCATGTCCAGTAGGGAAATTCAAATGGGCTATGCCCAAGGGATTTCTTATATTAAATTAGCAGTTAACCAATTTTGGCATCCTGGGTTTAGGTTTTCATTCACATCTTTCAATCAAGCTAAGATTTCAGTGAGGATGTTTTTTTATCGAGCAAAATTTGCTGAATAAGCATGAAAAGAGTTCCGGCTAGCCAGTATAGGGATAGTCCCGCAGGAAATTTTATTCCAATGAAAAGTGTAAGAAATGGTCCTAGATATAACATTTGCTTGCTCATAATTTGAGCAAAATCAGGTTGCCCATCTTCACTCTTAGGAGTGACTGGTTGGCTTGCCATTAGCATTTTAGTTTGAAAATATTGAGCAATTGCAGCTAAGGCTGCAATAATGATGCTTGGTTTAGTTAAGTCTACCAAGGAAATGAAAAATTGATTTATTTTTCCGGGATCCGTAACGAAAGAATAAAGCTGTGAAGCATCAGCGGTTAGTCCGCTGTTAGAAATATTTATAAGTACTCTATAAATAGCCAAGAAGAAAATGATTTGAATAACAATTGGAAGGCAACCAGAAAAAGGATTTGTCTTATGCTCTTTGTAAAGTTCCATCAACTGTTTAGTTTGCTGCTCTTTGTCATGCTTTGTTTTTTCTTGCAAAGCCTTTATTTTAGGCTGCAAGATTTGCATTTTCTTTTGGGACTCAATTTGTTTTTTATATAAAGGAATCAAAAAAGTTCTCAGAAGAACGGTTATAAGAATGATAGAAATACCAAAATCACTACCGGGAACGATATTGTAAAGAAAAATAAGTATATTGTAGAGTGGTTGGTAAATGATTGTGTCAAAGAGTGCTACCATTTTGTTTTTGATTATTCCAAGATGAATGGAAAATGTTACTTAAGCAAGTTAGCCTTAATGAAAACTTTCTTTAAATCCTCAGTAACCTTCTTATGTTCAATATTTTTATAGCCTGGTTTAATTAATATGATTATATCAAATCCTGGCTTTAATTGACTAAGAAATTGAAAAGTTGCTGCTCTCAGAACTCTGCGAGCTCGATTGCGCGCGGCTGCCTTCTTTGAAAAGTTCTTTCCGATTGGAAATCCAATTCGTGAATCCGGAAGAATTGTTTTGACAAATTTGATGGCGACTCCTTCGTGAATGGAAGTGTAAGAGCCGCGATCAAAGGTGGTTGCAAAATCTTCACGTCTTATTAATCTATGTTGTTTTGGAAGCATGAAGATTATGCATCAGGGAATAAAATTTTGACCTAAATTAGACAGAAAGCTTCTTGCGGCCATTTTGTCTGCGTCTTTTTATTACAGCTGCACCATTTTTTGTGCTCATTCGTTCAAGAAAACCATGGCGGCTCTTACGTCGTCCTTTTTTGGGTTGGTATGTTCGTTTCATATTTAGATGAATTTAAGATTAGGCAAATATCGATGCATAATCACTGAATTAATTAATGTGAGCAATACTATGCCTTAGTGTATCAGTCTGAGATAAAAAGTCAACCCATTTCTTAAGGAAAAATAGCTCATTTAAGGCTTTAAATAATATAAATAGATGATTTGAATAGTTGACAAAAACTAACGGAAGGAGATATCCTACTTATGAAGAAGGAAACAGGTCGCTTTTTATGCTAAAATGTGGTATAAAAAAGCTAGATAGAGGCAAAAAAAGCACTTATCCACTTATGCACATATTGTTAACAGTTGCTTGTGTGATTTTCTGGCTTAGCAATCAAGAGCATGATATAATTTTGCTTACCGATAGATATAAGTGAATTTTATCCTCGATAGCGGTCGCGCGGCATTTACAAAAGATTAAAATAATTGAATATTTGTTTTTTTAATTAAAAGTTCGAAAGGAAAAGTTAACCTGAGTTTGGCTCATTTAACTTTTTATTACAGGAATGAACAATGCAGAACTTTGGCAAGCCGCACTTGGAGAAATAGAACTCTCTATTTCGAAGGCAAATTTTAGTACTTGGTTTAAAAACACAACAATTCTATCCAATGAAAATGGCAAGGTTGTTATTGGTGTGCCAAATGGTTTTGCCAAGGAATGGTTGGAAAATAAATACAATACATATATTTTCAGAGCGCTTAGAAATTTTCAGGATGATATAAGAGAAATTAGTTGCGTTATATATAGCAGTGATCCAGCTCCTCAAAATGGTCAGGGCGAGATGAAAAAAAATGAGCCTATGAGCGCTCAATCCCAGCAACCCCCGCAAGCATATCAGCAACCTCAGCAAGCTGTTCAACAGGCAGGAAATTACGCTCCTCGTCCAATTCAAAACACAAACCATGCAGGATTGACAGCTCAAGAAAATAATATAAATCCTCGTTATACTTTTGAAAATTTCATTATTGGTGAAAATAATGAATTGGCTCGCGCTGCATGCTATGCCGTTTCTCAAAATCTTGGAAAAATATACAATCCACTTTTCATATATGGAGGAGTAGGTCTTGGAAAAACTCACCTTCTGCAATCTATTGGAAATGAAGTTTTAGCCCATGATAGCTCGCGCAGAATCAAATATATCACTTCTGAACGCTTTGCAAATGAGCTTATCGATTCAATTCGAAACCAGACCGTGAATGATTTCAAATCCGCCTATCAAGCTATTGATTTGCTCATCATTGACGACGTTCAATTTTTAGCTGGAAAAGAAAAAACTCAGATCGAATTCTTTCATATTTTCAATGCCCTGTATCAACTCAATAAACAAATCGTAATCAGTTCTGACCGTCCTCCTAAAGCGATTGCAACTCTTGAAGACAGATTACGTTCACGTTTTGAAGGAGGTATGATTGCTGATATTGGAAAACCTGATTTGGAAACACGTATTGCCATTTTGAAAACTAAAACTGCTGAGCGAAATTTTTATATGGATGAAGAAGCTCTTCGGTTTATTGCTGAAAACGTGAAAAATAACATTCGCGAATTAGAGGGAGCGCTCAATCGCATTATTGGAGCTTGCGAATTTAATAAAAAATTGCCGACTTTGAAATTTGTGCAACAAGCATTGCAGGAAATAATTTCAAGCGGAAAGAAGAAGGGTGTGCAGCCGCAAAATGTTATTGATGCAATTGCGCAGTATTTCAATATTTCGAACAAAGAACTTATTGAAAAAGGACGAAAGAAAGAAATTGCTTATGCACGTCATATCGCAATGTATATCATGCGTAGTGAACTCAGTTCTTCATATCCAAGTATTGGAACAATATTTGGTGGCCGAGATCACACAACAGCCCTTCATGCTTTTGAAAAAATAAGCAAAGAAATGGAAACAGATGAGAAGGTAAGGGAAGACGTAAGTATCCTCCGAGAAAGAATATATGCGGTTTAGAGCTCTATAAAGCCACGATAGTGCTGTGTATAATGTGTGCATAAGTCGGTTACTTATGTATAACCTTGAAAGTAACCCTGTAAAATTTTAAGAATATTAAATATATGAAATTAACCTGCACCCAAGAAAACTTCAAAAAGGCTATATATAGCACCGAACGGGTTGTTGGAAAGCAAATAACTCTGCCAATTTTGGAGAACATCCTTCTGGAGACTGACCACGGAATGCTTAAGATTGCGGCTACTAACCTTGAAATAGGTGTTTTCTTGAAAATTGGCGCTAAAATAGAAGAAGAAGGAACAATTACAGTTCCAGCGCGCCTCCTTAGCAATTTTGTGAATAATCTTCCTGCCGATGGAACAGTGGCTTTGACAGTGATCGACCAGACTCTTCATATTGAAAGTGGCTCATCTAAGGCTCAAATAAAGGGTTTACAGGCTCAAGATTTTCCTATTATTCCTGAAATGGAGGGCGAATTCCTATTTTCTCTGCCAGCTCAGGAAATGAGAGAAGCTATTCCGCGACTTGCGATGTGTGTTTCAATGGATAGTACTCGTCCAGAACTTACTGGATTCAACGTTTTGCTTGATAAGCTAGAGGTAAAATTGGCTGCTACAGACAGTTTTCGCTTAGCTGAGGCAGTTGTGACTCTAGTAAAGGATAATCCGCAAGCCTATGACCTATTTATTGAAAAAACAGGCTCAATTATCGTGCCCCTTAATACTTTTTCGGAAGTTTTCCGTGTTATTGGTAATGATACCCAGGAAATAAAGATTGGGATTGAGGAAAGTCAGATATTTTTCCAAGTCGACAATGTAAGGATTGTTTCCAGACTTATTAATGGTAAATATCCTCCATATCAACAAATCATTCCGGAATCCTTCACAACTAGAGTTGTATTGAAAAAGGATTCAGTTTTGAGAGCGGTAAAGATTGCTGGAATCTTCACACATAGCAAGGCAGGAGAAGTTAAATTTACAGTGAATTCAGAAGGCAAGGAAGTCTATGTTCAATCAAGGGCTGAGGAAGTAGGTGAAAATAAGACTATTCTTAATGCTCAAATAGAAGGACCTGAACAGGAAGCACTTTTTAATCCTCGCTATATGGTGGATGGCTTGCAAGCCATGGGGACTTCTCATATGGTTTTGCTTATGAATAGTGGTTCCTCCCCAGCAGTTCTTCGCATGGTTCAGGGCGAAAAGCGGGAAGAAAACCTTTCATACACATATATAATCATGCCGATAAAGAATTAAAAAAGTCCTGGCTATATTTGTAACATTAGTCATTAGCGATAAGATCAGTCATTAGTCATTTGACATTTGACTAACGACTAAACTTACAGCCAATGACCGATGTAACTTATTGGAAATCAGCTTTAGTGATCACATCTAATATTGTATCTAGGACTTTAAGCAAATATCCTTTTATGAAGACCCTTGGATCTTTTATAAATAAAAAAAGCATTGAAGCTCGGCGGACTGTTATTGATCAGCAGAGCGTTTTTTATGTTTTTCAATTGGTGATTAAGACCGAATATGGGCGCCTTGGCGCTGAAAACATAACCCCCGTGTTTTTCAAGGAGAAAAAGATCTTTATTAAAGCCTCTGGCTCGACTTGGGCTAGTGAAATCTGGCTTAATAGAGGACATATTGTCAAAAAGGTGAACGAACAGCTAGGTGGAGAGGAAATTATAGATTTGGCGATGAGTCAGTAATTTTAGTAAATAATAATCAGTTACTAGTAATCAGTAACTAGTAACTGGCAACTAGTAACTAGGGAATTTTCAATTTTTACTGATTACTAGTTACGGATTACGAGTTACTTCGGAATATGAGTAACTTTGAAACCCTTGCCAAAGTAGATTATACGTGTTAATAATAGATAGAACAATATTTAAATTAATTTTATCGAATGAGCTTTTTCCTAATGCTCTCAGGAATAGGTAAGTTCAAATAACCCCGTGCCAATCAAAAAATCTGCTAAAAAATACATGCGAGTTACTGATCGCAAGACTATCAAGAACAAGATCGTAAAAGGAGTTTTCCGAAATGCTATCAAAAAGACTAACGAGAATATCGCTTCCGGAAGTATTGCTGAAGCTCAGGAATTCCTGAAAGCTGCAATTAAAGCTTTGGATAAAGCTGCTCAAAAGAATGTTATCAAGAAAAATACTGCTGCTCGAAAGAAATCTCGTTTGAATGCTGCTGTTAAGAAGCTTGCACTGAAAAAGTAAAGATTCAAAAACTTTGCATATACAAAAAACCAACGATTTAAACTCGTTGGTTTTTTGTTGTAAGGAGTTGCAGGAAAAATAGGGTCACACGCAATACGTGGCTGTGTTTAAACTAGTATTAGCAATAAGTTTATATTTTTTTGCTAGCCCATTTCCTTTTTCGCCGCGCTTTTGGATAAAATACTCACTATCCAAAAGCTCAGAGATACTCTCGTATCCCGTCTCGCCTCGGTTCGCCGAGGTCGGACAATTGGCCGAAAAACAAAATAGGCTAGCAAAAAAGTTGCACAAAACACTGGTCTAATGTCATTGCCTGTAAAACCATGAATTGCGCATGATCCTTTTTTTGTTGTAAGAAGTTGCAGGAAAAATACTAAAACATAAAAATTTTATTAGATATAGCTTCTTTGTAAATGTAATATCTTCTTAAAATTAAATAAACCGGCCATTTGATGAAAAATATTTTCACGTCGCGCTTTCCGTGTGCTAGATATCTTATAAATAAAACTGGGACGACAACAGGTAGTATTAACAAAAACAAATAATCTTTGGGATTTATAATTGTTCCAAGTAAAACAGGCGATCCAAATACCTGAAAATATTCTGGGTATTTTTTCTTCAAAAGAGGCCAAACAGCTGCATTTCTTGTTGATCTCAAAAGAGCCTTTGCATTCCAGTTCATTGCTTGATGATTAACTATTGCTGTTTTGCAGCGAGCAAAGGAAAAATTCTTGCTTGTTGCTCGAATTGCCATTTCGGAATCTTCATTGTTGTATTTATAAAAAAAGTCATCAAAGCCGCCACAAATTTCAAAAACCTTCTTTCTGTATGCGATATTGCATCCCATTGGCCATCTGGCATCTATATTTGAAACTAGTCGTTCTGGAAAATATCCTTTATAGCTGGCGCTAATGTAAAACGTTTGACCTATCACAAAATCAACCTTCTGCTTGTCGAAACTTTTTGAAAGTTCAGCTAGCCAATTTTTATCGACTTGGCAATCATCATCAGTGAAGGCTAGAAATTCCGATGTAGAATTTGCAATTCCAATATTTCTCGAGCGGCTGAGACCCTTATTGGTCTCGTTATGAATGACCGTAATTCGTTTTTCATTCAGCGCGTCTAAAAAGTTCTTAGTCTCATTGGTTGAGCCATCATTAACAATCAATATTTTATATTCAGGAAAATCCAGAGCAAGTAGTGCATTAATGCATTTTTTGAGATAATCTAATCTGTTGAAAGTGCAGACTATAATTGAAAATTTATTTTCCATGCCAAATATGCATGATTATTTTTTACAGTGAAACTATGAAAGTATCCAAGGCCAAAAGCGGGTCAACTTTTCCAGTCTTGGCGTTCATGTCTATTTCGGCAAGGTCTCGAAGCATCTGTTTTGTTTTGTCTTCAGAAAGATTGCGGATTTGAGAAAGAGATTTTTGCACGACGTAGGGATGAATCCCAGAAGCTTGTGCAATTTGTGGGGCGCTGCTCATGCCTTGCCAATAAAAATCTCCAATCTTAAGAAGAGTCCTTATCTGATAGGTATACATGGAAAGAATATAAAAAACGTCTTCACCTTTAGCTATTTGTTCATGAAGAAGCTGAAGCGCGCGCGATTTGTTGCCGGAAGAAAGCGCTTCAATAGTTTCAAACATGGTGGAATCAACTTTTGATTTAACTAGAGTCGCGATATCTTCATCATTAATGGTTCCACTGGTTTTATAGCTTACAAGTTTAGTAATTTCATTGTTTAGAATATGTAAGTCGTTGCCCGTGGCAACTAATAAAAGATTGAGCGCACTTTTTGAAAAAGTGGTTTCGGGTGAAAGTTTCTTTGTCAGTGCCAATGCCCAATTGGCTAGAGTGATTCCTTCTAGGAGTGCAAATTCTTGCTTTTTTGCCTGAGTGAAAAGAAATTTATAAAGAGCTCCATTTTTTTTGGGAGCGCCAGCTTCAAAGAAGATAACAATTGAGTCAGCATCATTTTTTAATTCCGTTTGGGATTTTAGGAAAACTAAAAGTTCTTTTTGTTGTTCTGTGGAACCCTTAGTCATGACATTCTTCACAGTCACTAGCTGCTTGGAAGAGAAAAGTCCTTGGGCTGAGAGAATTTCAGCAAGCGTCTTCATGGCACCAGTTTCTCCATATTCAAGAATGCTCAGGTCTGTGCCTGAGCTGTTCTTGGAAAGATATTGGTTTTTTAGTTCGCTGAGTTTTTCCTGTGTACGAAAACTATCAGCGCCGAATAGGAATATTAACATATTTTTAATAATCTAAGGAAATTGGGAGGATATAACTAATTCAATAGACATTAATTAATATGGGTCATTGTAAACATTGGTTTTTGGCAGTATGCATGGTCATAAGTTCTAAGTAATAAGAAAGCCCCGTCACTAATGACCAAGGACTATTCTTACTGCTAATGACTGTTGTTCCCTATGCCGATGGTGTCCAACGAAGTGCCTGTCCTGGATCAATGATGTCAACCCAGATCTGACCAGGAACAAATTTAATTTCTTGTCCTTGTTCATTTAGGAAAAATAGTTTGCTTTCTATTTTTGTTTTATCTTTCTTCCATGTTCCCTTGATTTGCTGACCATTCATATAATAAAAAGCGCTTCCTGAATCAGCTTGATCATACCATGGATCTCCGATTTGAATATTGGCGTATTGTTCACCGACCTTGATTGGAGCAGCATCAGCAATCAAAACGACAACATTTTTTGGAGCAATTCTTTTTTTGTTGTTTCTGTCTGTGTCAGCTTCACCCCCCCAGGTTCTCAGATATGAATTGCTGGCTTTGTCGTAGTCGTATTCAACATCAAATGGTTTTGCGAAGGCTACACGAAGATTTCCACCGCTTGGACGTTGATCAATTGAAGCTTCAATTTGATGAGGATATCCAACAAATTTGTTTTCCATGCTGTACCCGTAAGTCTTGGCTCCTTCGACTAGTTTTTCAAATTTAGCATATCCAGTATCAACCCCTCGCATATTTCCCTCGGCTTCTTTACGGAAACAATATTGACCAGCTGATTTTCCTGCATCATTATTGCAATTCATGTCATCAATGACTCCGCTGTTGAGAACATCCTTGAATTGTTCGATGTCTGCACGTCCCCAATGAGCATAAATTGAATCTAAACTTTTTGCGATATGAACAAAGTCATGACGTGCGCTGCGAAGCGAACCAACCTCCACTGGATAGTTGCATCCATAAACGCCCATGAGACGCGTAATGCTTCCGTAGACAGCCACCATTTCAAAAGTCATGTCAGATTCTGAAAGACCAGCTAAGGGACGTGCAGCGACATCTGCAGGTTGCATGACAGCAAAGTTCCGACGATTCCAATTTTCACAAGCGAGTCCCGTAATCGGATTGACATTTCCAGAGTTAGCTGGAGTAGTCGATTCCTTTATTCCGTTTACTTGAATTTGTTTTACGCTCGAAGCCTTTTTGTCTCTAGTGAAAAACATGACTCCTCCCACAATAAGCGCGGCAATCAAAACGATTAAACCGATTTGTTTTCGATTCATTTAATTATATTTGTTAAATTGTTATATTGTTAAATCGTTAAAAAATTCAGAAAAAATCCAAACAATTTAGCAATTTAGCCATATAGCAATATTACTGCTGGCAAGTAGGACAGTGAAAAGTGCTGCGCTGCTCAATGACATTCTTTTCGATTATTGTAGCACATTTTGCACAACTTTTACCAGCCTTTTTATAAACCTTCAAATAATTTTGAAATTCGCCTTTTTTACCTTTGGCGTCTCGATAATCACTGAAAGAAGTACCTCTTTTACTGATGGCCTTAACTAATATTTTCAAAGTTGATTTGAATAAGGATTTTCTCTCTGTTTCGCTGAGTGTTTGAAGTTTTCTGATAGGATTTAACTTCGCATCATATGGAATTTCTGATGCATAGATGTTTCCAATACCGGAAATAGCGGTCTGGTCCATGAGGAAACTTTTGATGCTTTTATTTTTTCTGACTTCGATCAGCTCAGTAAATTTTTTCAAAGTAAATTCCTTTGAAAGGGGATTGATGCCTTTGCCGGATTCAATTTCTGATAGTCTTTTTTTATCTGCAAGTTCCAAAGTGGCGAATTTTCGGATGTCATGAAATTCCAGAGCCCCGTTTTTCTGCAAAGAAAAAACATGATGCAGGTGTTTAGTTTGAATTTTCTGGTTACTAGTTATTAGCTTCTGGTTACTGAGTAATAACTTTCCTGTCATCTTCAAATGAGCAACAATAAAAGTATCATTTGCCAATTCAATGACAATATTTTTTCCAAGTCTCTTCACTCCTGCGATTTTTTGTCCCTTGATTTTTTCTTCAAAGTCGTCAGACTTAATTGCTTTTGTAAAATTTGTCCAAAAACCGGTGATGGTGTCGCCGGTTAATATCTGAAGGTCGTTAACAATAGTTTGTACTTCGGGAAGTTCAGGCATTTTTATAAATCACTAATAGCACTAATAATACACCAATAAACACTAATGGTTTAGCGCTGCGGCTGTAATTGTGTTAATTCGTGTGTTTATTATTCGTGAAAATTAGTATTGCTACACTTCTCCCCAGTTGTCTCCGACTTTTACGTCGACGATTAGCGGCACGCGCAGAGGGTGAACATTTTCCATGAGTTCTTTAAGTTTTTTGGCAGCCACTTCAGCTTTCTCAGCTTTAACTTCCAAAATTATTTCATCATGAATTTGAAGTATCATTTGTATTTCGCTGTCACCATCAAAAGCTTGATGGGTTTTTATCATGGCCAGTTTGACTATGTCAGCAGCTAATCCCTGAATAGGCATGTTGATGGCCATTCTTTCTGCGCCGGCTGCTACTTGGAAATTAGGAGAATTTATTTCATTAAGATTTCTCCTTCGTCCCAAAAGCGTTTCAACATAACCATTAGTGCGTGCAAATTCGCGAGTTTCTTTCATATATGCAGCCACACCGGAAAATTTTTCCATGTATGCCTTGATGAATTCTTTAGCTAGCCCTTGCGCAATTCCAGCTGACTGAGCGAATCCAAATGAGCTCATGCCATAGATGATGCCGAAATTCAAGGCTTTGGCACTGGAGCGCATTTTTTGCGTCACTTGTGAAGGAGTTACACCATTTATCTCAGCGGCTGTCAGGGAATGAATGTCATCGCCTCGGTGGAACGCTTCTATCATCTTTTTATCTTTGCTGACATGAGCCACAGCGCGCAAATCTATTTGTGAATAATCGGCGCTGATAAGTTTGTAGCCTTCTTTGGCAGTGAAAGCTGTTCTTAGTAATTGTCCAAGTTCTGTTTTGATAGGAATGTTTTGCAAATTTGGCTCAGTTGAGGAAAGTCTTCCAGTTGCTGCCACCGCCTGATTGAATGTTGTATGTATGCGCGAATTTTTATCGACAAGTTTCGGAATCGCATCCAGGTATGTGGTTTTCAGCTTGAATAATTCGCGGTATTCTTCGATTTTGGAAATTATTTTATGCGAATCTCGCAGTTTTGAAAGTTCGGAAGCGCCAGTCGAAAGTCCCTTTTTGGTTTTTTTGATATCCAAAGTCGAAAGCGCCAGATCCGTAAAAAGTATTTCGGAAAGTTGCGAAGGTGAATTTATATTGAACTCTCTTCCTGCCATTTCATAAATTGATTTTTCAAGATTCTTCAAAGTGACGGTGATTTTTTCTGAAATACCTTTGAAAATAACGGTATTAAGCTCTACTCCTGTTATTTCCATGTCAGCCAAGATTTTCAAAAGAGGCATTTCCATTTCAAAAAAAATACTTGCGAGTGTTCCATCCGTAAGCTTGGCTTCTTTTTGCTCAGCGGAAATTTCATCGATTCTTTTTTCGAGAGCAGCTTTCAATTTCAAAGCGTAGTCTGCCTTTTGGCAAATTTGCTTGCTAGAAGCTTCTTCATCTTCCTGACTTGCAACCAAAGAAAGTTGACCCTTGGGTTTTTGTTCGAAGTTTATTTCTTCGCCTAACTCTGAAAAAACAAGTTTTTCCAAATTAATTTTTTCGCCAGGATTCAAAACATAAGCAGCCAACATGACATCAAAATATAGTCCGTCCAAAAAAATGGTCTCATTGAAAAGTTGTTTGTAAATTGTTTTCAGGTCGTAGCCAATTTTTTTTATTTTGGAATTTTCTAAAAGTGGTTTGATTTTTTCAAGCCTATCAATAGGAAAAAATGCGGCTCTGCCTGTTTTCCATGAAACAGAAATTCCGGAAATTTTTCCGTCTTGTGTTTGAGTGTCCAAAGAAATTTCTTCAGCATCTTTGAATTCTGCAAAGATTTCTTCAAGATTTTTTTCGTTGACTATTGTATATTTAAAATCCTTTACGCCTTCTTTTTCTTGATTCATGATTCTTGATTCATGATTCTCAGCTCCTGGTAATCTTTTGATTAAGCTGAAAAAATTTAGTTCGCTGAAAAGCTTTACGATTTTTTCTCTGTCAAAATCATGAAGAACTGATTTTTCAAGTTCAAATTCAACAGGGACACTTAAATGAATTGTTGCTAAATCTTTGCTTAAATACGCTTGCGCTTTGTCCCGCACCAATTTATCTTTAACAGCCCCTTTGATTTCCTCAACATTTTCATACACACCATCTAGGGTTATGTATTTTTGAAGTAATGTGACCGCCGTTTTTTCTCCAATGCCTTTTACGCCTGGAATATTATCAGAAGGATCGCCGCGAAGAGCCTTGTAGTCAATGATTTGATCAGGATTAAGTCCATAGCGCGCAATAACTCTGTCTTTGTCATACAAAATAGAATCGCTGAGACCTCTGCGCATAGTGTAAACCTTGGTCGTATCATTCACGAGTTGCAAAGTATCCATATCGCCAGTGACAATGATAGTTTCAATGTCTTCCTTGTTTTCTTTGATTTGCTTGGCAATTGTTCCGATGATATCGTCAGCCTCAAACCCTGCCATTTCATAAATTGGAATATTGAAAGCTTGCACAACTTCTTTCACGCGAGGAATTTGGGCATATAGTTCATCGTCTCCTTTCACGCGAGTAGCTTTGTAGTCTTCAAATTGCTCATGTCTGAAAGTTTTGCCTGCCAAATCAAATGAAGCCACGACATAGTCAGGCTTGAATTCGGCAATAACACTCAGCAGCGTGGAAGAGAATCCATAGACAGCGTTCACAAGTTCACCCTTTTTGGTGGTGAAAGGCGGCAGCGCATGATAAGCCCGATGAATAATGGCATTTCCGTCGATAAGAATGAGTTTTTTGGGTGTATTTTTCATAGTTTTTTAGTGTATATCTAATACAAAATATTACAAGTAATCTTAAGTGTGTCATTCCGGGCTTGACCCGGAATCCAGGATTTATTTCTAATATTCGTGGGCTATCAATAATCTTTTTTAATTATAATGATTTTGTTATTTTGGATTCCTGCTGGAGTTTATACTCGCCAGTAGGCGGGTGCAGGAATGACAATATAATTATTTTTTTCTTAAATTGTTCCAAATTAAATTGAAAATTGCTCTTTGCGTGTCAGCTATTTGCTGCGATTCAATTATGACGGCTACTTTTTCTTCTCCCAGGGAAACAATGGCGACTTTGTTTTGATAGACATTAATTTCATTGGTAATGAAGAATTTGCTTCTGGGAATCAAGAGTGTTTCGCGCCACTCCTTCTTGTTATCCTGACTGTGACTCTCAGAATATTCATCAGTGGGCATGATCAATTTCTCTTTTATTCTTTTGGCTGCGCGCTTTTTGACATACTTGTCGACATCGCTTCTGGTAAAGATTTTATAGATTTCTCCTAGAGTGGCAAAGCCAATCACTTCTGATCCGTCTGGAAGGTCCAATATCTCATAGTACGCTTTTAAAATACCCTCCTTGCCTTCATAAAACTTTATTTTTGGCTTATTGGGGCCAGTTGACGTGAGTAGGGATAAGTCAGGGAGTAGACTTTCCAGGATGTCTTTTTGCCGGTCAATGATTTTTTGCAGTTTTTTTGGCTCAGTTCCACTGTAAAGCTTTCTTTTGCCGGAAATACTGACTTCCAAAAGCCCTTTTTCGACCATTTCGCCCAAAAATTCATAAATTGTGCCGCGTTTAAGGCCTGATTTTTGAGCTAACTTGGCAACAGTAGCAGGGCCAGTTTCTAGGGAAATCAAATAAAGCCGAGCTTCTTTTTTGCTCAGACCAAGTTTTTCCAGGGAATTTATTTGACTGCTCATAAATTAAAGATATTTGTATAAAAAAACCGACACTTTTATCTAAATTAAGTATATCATATTAATTAAAGTGTGTAAATAGTGCTATAAATAGGAAAAAGTGTCGACAAAAACTTTAAAAATAAGTGTCGGTTTAGTATTGACAAATCTCTTCAAACATGCTAATATAGACCGTTAGCATGAGCTGACGGTAAGTTATTTCACAACTAAATAGAAAAGGAGATTCTATGAAGAAAGTATGCGCAATTATATTTTTGGCAATTATTCTTGGTATTTTTTTTGGTCTCAAAGGAGTTCCCACGATTACCTTGTATTTAAATGAGATAGGATTTCTCAACTGGCTATCTGCTAATGAATGGCTTATTGATCTGCTCATATTTGCTCCATTGGTGGTTATTTTTTCGTATTACATTAGTTACAACTCAAAAAAAGGAGAAAGTCATGAGAAAAAGCGTAAAACTGGGAGATAAAGATGTTAATGAATACGTTAAAAAAACGTATTTAAAAAATTTCAATACGCTTCTTTTCGGACCCAGTACATTTATTCCACATCTCTATGAAATATTTGAAGTTACAGAACCGCTTGAACTTACTTCTGGTATTTGGGTAACAGCTGTTCCTATCTTGGAAATAGGAATTTATCGATTAACGAATTGTCTTGGATGCGAAGTGTATCATGTTGAAAAATATGAGCATGGGTGCTGGAATCGCTTCGGTGGAATCTTTGTAATTGATGAAGAGAATGAAGTTCAAATTGATTGGCGAGGAACAAGGCCGGCCATAGTTCAATATGAAATACCGCTATAGTGTATAAGGTAAGGGAAATGAATCTATTTCCCTTACCGCTCTTATTGAGTTCATCATAGTGGTGGATTTATAGGATGGCACAATCAAAGGAGAGAATCATGAAAATAAAACACACTTGTCTAACAAGAAAAGAAATTGATGATGTTTTTTGTTTTCCTATAGGGAAGAGGAATTCATTGCTCATTTCGTTGCTGGTGAATGCTGATAGCTGCGATGAATGCATGAAACGGATTTGCAGAAGAGGAGATCGATTAGAAACGCTAAACGAAACCATATTAGCAGTATTTTACGAAGTAGTTCTTGGTTCTTCAAAAAATAAGGAAAGAAAGAGGGAACGAGAAATTGCAATAAGGATACTTAGGTTGGCGAATCAAATAGTCGGCTTGAGAAGAAATGAGATAGTAAATAGGTTGGAGGAATGATATTAACAAAAGCGGAGTCCATCGGGACTACCGCTTTTTCTTTTTGAAACAAAGTAATACTTACTGCGGTAAGAATTTATATAAGTATTAATATTGAATATATGAATAATCAAAATGAAAAATCGTTTGTTCTGGAAAGAGTTTTCGACGCGCCAAAGGAAAAAGTTTGGAAAGCATGGACAACTCCTGAAATGGTAAAAAAATGGTGGGGACCAAATGGTTTTTCCTGTCCTGTTGCTAATATAGATTTCACTCAAGGCGGAAAATATTTATTCTGCATGAGGAATGAAGCTGATAGTAAGGATTATTGGAGCACGGGGGAATATGAGAAAATTGAACCAATGGAAAGAATTGTAGTGAGTGACAGTTTTGCTGACGCGGAAGGTAATCGCATGCCAGCTTCATATTATGGTATGGGCAGTGATTGGCCGACAATAATGAATATACAAACAACCTTTGATGAGGTGGATGGTAAAACAAAATTAACTATTAAATACGATAACCTTGCGGGTTTCAGCGAGAAGGATTTTCAAGACATGAATCAGGGTTGGAACGAATCGCTTGATAAATTAGAAAAAGTTTTAGCATGACGATATTCATGATTATGTTTAGCATAAGAGGCAGTTTTTAGTGGCTGCCTTTTATGTATTTGTGTCTTTCTATTTTTTTAAAAAAGCGTATACTGATATTCATGAATACAAAAAACTCACATGGATATTTGCCAGTACTGGCGGCGTTGGGAGGCAATGTTTTTATTATGGTCTTGAAATGGATTGGTTTTTTTGCGACGGGCTCGGGTGCACTTTTTTCTGAAGCAGTGCATAGCGTAGCTGACGTCGTGAATCAGATTCTTTTGATGGTGGGAATTAAGAAATCTCAGCGGCCGTCAGATGAAGATTTTCATTATGGATATAGCAACAAAGATTTTTTTGGGCGCTCATAAGTGCGTGCAGCATCTTTTTTCTTGGAGCAGGCATAACACTTTATCATGGAATCACAGGACTTGCGCATGGCGAGCACATTAATATCGGCTCAGCCGCTTTTATGATTCTTGCTATCTCATTCGTTGTTGAAGCGGGAACATTTCTTATTGCGCTTAAAGAACTTAAATCTACAAATGGAAAAAGAAAGTGGAGAGAAACTCTTGAATATGGAGATCCGACAACTATTGCGGTTTTGCTTGAGGATGCGGTGGCTGTGCTTGGCGTTGGGATAGCTTTTGTCAGCATTCTTTTGTCGAAAATAACCGGAAATTTTTATTGGGATTCGATCGGCTCAATTGTCATCGGTTTGTTGATGGGAGCAATGGCGATAATTTTGATCAATATCAATCGCGGATTTTTGATGCGCAAATCAATTCCGGAAGAAATTGAAGAAAGAGTGATTGAAATTTTGGAAAATGATCCAGCGATTGAAAAAGTTCTTGATTTCAAATCTACGATTTTAGATGTTGGAAAATATCATATTAAATGCGAAGTAGAGTTTAATGGTAGCGCGCTGATGCATAAAATGTATCGCAAAAACGCGCTCAAACATGAGTTTGAGGAAATGGATAATGACTACGATGAGTTCCTACGTTTTTGTGTCGACTATGCCGACCGCGTACCGCGTATGATAGGAAACAAGATTGATGAAGTGGAGAAGAAAATCAAAGATGAAATATCTGAAATTAGACATATTGATATCGAGGTGAACTAGAAATCAAATAAACATTCAAGCAATCAAACATGTAAACATGTAAATAATGTTAGTGTAAAAGAAAAAAGAGCTTAGAGCTCTTTTTTTGTTGATAAAGTTATTTTTCTTTCTTTGTCACTGACCCACTCGAAGTTAATCCATACCGCATCGGTAGGAATTATGCGCTTCACATTTTCTGGCCATTCTATAATAGTGATTGAATTTTCTTTGTCTGCAAAATCCTTGAAGCCAAGTTCGAGCAAATCTTTTGAGTTTATTCTATATGCGTCAATGTGATAGACGCGATGAATCATGAAACCAGAATTATGAATTATGGATTCTTGGGAAGTGGCAGATTGTTTGATTCTTGATTCTTGATTCTTGATTCGATATTCTTTTAGGATTGCAAAAGTTGGACTCGTATAAGGCCCTTTTATTTTGAGACCTTTAAGCAGGCCTTGTGTGAAAGTTGTTTTGCCGGCTCCAAGGTCACCGCTAAGACAAATAATTACTCTTGCCTCGGCTTTCGGAAATAATTTTTTATTGAGGAGAGATGGGCCACCACGAAGTTCCTCGGCCAACTGCTGGCCGAGTTTTTTGGTTTGGATTGAAGATGTTGTAAGGAATTCTTTTTTCATATTATATGTAGCATATAGCATTTTATAGAAAAGGAAAGGGGCAGCGCGACTGTTGTCGAGCTGCCCCTCACAAGATCAAATGAGAAAACCTTTCATGTTGTTGTGGCATTGGCCACACACCCTTTGTATTTCAGGGAAGTCAATTGCGTGGCACTCATTACAGTGTCGACGCCTATTGTGCTTGCTATTGCCACTCTTGTTTTTGTTGCGGTGATGGTTTTCGTAATCTCTAGTCCCCGGTCCTGGATCACAAATTATTTGCCCATACCACGGTCTGCAGCCTCCGGGTGGTGGGCTGTTGTTGATGACAAACGTTTCCTGGAACCCCGTGGTTGAATATCCTGCTGGTGGATAAGCTCCTGGTGGTATTATGTATCCATAGCAGCCAGAAAAAAACATAAGCGACATTGCTGGTATAATCTTGAAAAGTATCTTCTTCATGGCGACCCTCCTTGGCCGATAAAATGTTGAGGTTAAGGTACTGCGATGGTAACTGTATATATTACACCAAAAAGATGGCTTTGTCAATGGGATAGCTGATTTCCCGAATTCAAACTCCGAAGCCCCTTTTTCTGCTATCATGGGTGGTAACCCATTTAATCCACTATGAATATGCCAAAAGGTAAGGAAATCACCTTCTTTGAGCGGCAACAGATTGAAACATATCTAAGAATGAGATGGAAGAAGACCAAGATTGCTAAAAAGCTGTGCAGGGATTACTCAATTATCAAAAGAGAGATCAAACGAAATTCAGGGGAAGTGATGCCATACTGTGCAATTGACGCACAAAGCTGTGCGGATCGAAGAAAGAAAAATACTAACAAGAGAAAGCTAGAAAAATATGCCAACGAGAAGCTAAAGAAATATGTAGATGATAGGCTGAAGGATGGTTGGAGTCCAGAAGAAATTGCAGGCAGATTATTTGAATACCCACCCGACGAAGTTTCTAACTGTAAAGATAAGACGGTGAGTTACGAAAGTATTTACAATTACATATATGAAGGCGAAGGCAGATTTGGAGGGTTGTACAAATTTCTTAGACGAAAGCAATGCAAACGAAAGAAAGAAAAGACCAGGAAACAAGGGGTAAAAACGATACTCAAAGAAAGAGTTTCCATCCATCAACGACCAGAAGTTGTGACTAATCGAGAAAGATTTGGGGATTGGGAAACCGACAGTGTAATATTTTCAGGCGATAATATTTTGTCAGTGCAGCAAGAAAGAAAAAGCAAAGTGTGCAGACTACACAAATGCGTAGACAAGACCGCTCAAGCATCAGAGGAGGCGCTGAGAGACAGCATTGAGTCACTTCCCGCTGGAATGTGGCTGACAATCACCAGAGACAATGGAAGCGAAAATGCACTGCACCGCGAAACAGAAGTTCCCTCATATTTTTGTGACACATACTCAAGTTGGCAAAAAGGCGGAGTGGAAAATCTAAATGGTCTGATTCGAGAGTATTTCCCTAAGCGGTCCAATCTTGATACAGTTACTGAAAGATACATCTGGGAAATCCAGGAGAAACTTAACAACAGAGCCAGAAAGTGCCTTAACTATCTAACCCCCAATGAAGTTCTCGCCAGTGTTATGTAAAAAAAGGGGCTTTAAATTCTTGAACTCATCTTTAGCTTTGACAAAGCCATATTCCGACTGGGGAATATTTGATTCACTAAACTCTACTTCCTACAACCTAATTCCTAGTTCCTTATAATTCCCAACCCCGCTACCAACCCCAATCATCATAATTATTGTAATACGGGTAACTTATATCGGAATAATCCTGCAAATACCTGTCTGTAAATTCACTGCGATTTCTTAAATTTGAATAATCTTTTACATATCTGTCCGTAAATTCACTACGATTTTTGACGTTGGAATAGTCTTTCAGGAACATATCTATAAAAGGACTTCTTTGCGGACGAAAATCTTTTTTGCGGTCATTTTCATTAACTTCTTGCCTTTCATTTCTTATTCTGTCGAGCGCGGCGTTAGGATTGCCAGGATTATTTTCAATATCCTGCCTTTCATTTCGCCTATCCTCGGTTTTTTTGTCATATTTATATTTATCGTCGCGAACCCGCTGTTTCTCATTCCTCTTGTCTTCTTTGCTTTTAATGTATTCATAAGGATCACTCTTGGGTTCCTGCCTTTCATTTCGCCTATTTTCAGCTTCAATGTCATATACATAGCGGGCATAGCTGAAGTTGCTTGGAAATACAAGCATAAAAATTGTGATAATTAATATCACTAATATTTTATTATTATCAAGCGAAGCGAGCGAAAAGAAAATGAATTTTCTTTTCCGAGCGAGCGCAGATATCAAAAGGTTTAATACCTCGCGGCTTGTCCACCTCGGCGAGCCTCGAACGAGACGGGCCGCGTGAGCCCATTGGGTCCAGGGCTTGCCCTGGGGTATTAATACCCTTTTATTTTTTATTGAAGCCAAATGGCTGTGATCTATCTTCATTTTGGTTGACGTAATGCTCTAAAAGCAGCTTTTTGTCAAGCTTTTTGTTGACATGACTATCAAAGCTTGCTACTTTATATTACTGCTTCGATGCGCAGAAATTACACACTTTTGATTTTCAAATGTATTTAGATTGAAAAGTTTTAGTATATGAGTTTAGATAATCCCCAGCAATTAGACAATGTTTTGAAAAGTGCCAAACATGCGCTTGTTTTCATGTCGCCTGGTTCTGGCGGGGATGCGGTTGGCTCTGCTTGGGCGATGTATTTCTTCTTGAAGAAAAAAGGAATAGAAACAACTGTTGTCGTTTCTGATAATGAAAAAGCTTTGGAAAGATTTTCATTCTTAACTAAGCCTGATGACATTATTGATTCCTTGGCGGGGGCGCGAGATTTCGTTTTGGCTTTTAATACTCAATACAATAAAATAACTAATGTTCGCACTGAAAGAGTTGATGAAGAACTTAGAATTTTTATAACCCCTGAAAAAGGTTCGATTGATCCACGAGATTTTTCATTTATTCCCGCAAAATTCAAATATGATTTGGTGATTGTGCTCGGCTCACCCGATAAAGAATCGCTTGGA
>Ga0209727_1000858_pt1 | contig 29216 bp, 26 predicted proteins | sample RifGroC1_FD_183995 | JGI IMG/M metagenome (GOLD analysis project Ga0209727, IMG submission 183995) | Groundwater microbial communities from Rifle, Colorado, USA - Groundwater C1 (SPAdes) (version 2) | ecosystem: Environmental > Aquatic > Deep subsurface > Groundwater | place: Rifle, Colorado...
AGAGGTAACAACTAAGCCTTTAATGTCGTTATTGGCTTTAACTGCAGCAATCGCTGCCTGGAAGTCTTCGATGGTTGCACGGTTAAATTTATTAACCGACTCACCTTGTAGGTCAAAGCGGAATTCTGCAATTCCGTCCGCAAGCATTTGGACGGTAATGGCATTGCCAGCGTGGATCATGCCTGATCTCCTTGTTGTGGAGGATTCTAAGTTGATGTCATAAAGCTTATGCGCCTGAAAGGGCGCAAAAATGCTTCGCTAATCTTACGATAACTATATCCAAAAAGAACATAACAAGTTGTATCAAGCCGTGACGCGAGGGTCATCTATTGTTTTGATGGATCATTTTTTATTATTTTAATTAATTTAAATCAATGGTTTATTGTTGTTTATAATGATGATTGTAAATAAAAAATGCTGAAATGAATAAAATAATCTCCATAAGTACTTACAACAATAAATTTATCTAAAACAATCATTTACTGTGGAATATGTGCTTTCTTAAAGGAATAGATATTAAATTTTATTTGTTCAAAGGCAAATTCTTTATTTTGGTCTATTTCTTGCTGCATTTTGAGAAGAAAATCACATTTAGCGCTAGAACCTTTAAATAGGGAAGCTGTGGTTCTTTTAAACATTCACAGCATTTATTTTTCATATTGAAACACCGTCATCAGCTGACAAAAAATGTTAGTTAATGCTTGAAGTGGAAAGTGGAAATAAAGGCTAAAATTTAACTAAAGATGGTTTGCACACTCAGAACAAGATAGAACTGAAAATCAATCCAATTCGATTCTCGATAATCTTGTTTGGGGATGAGAGGTGTCAGGATGAAACCAACAGACCAAACCTTGATGAAACAAATGCATATTTCCTCAGAGGAAATAGAGTATCGAAAATCTTTATTATCGTTGACGAATAAAGAACTTCTACAGTTGGTTCAATTAGGCATAAAGCTTGAGCCTTTATTTGATCAAGTTGTGATGGAGTTTTATCAACAACAAACTTCAGTAGACGAAATTGCAACTTTGATTGGAGATGTTGATAACCTTATCTCGTTTACAACGTGCGCAACGACAATACGTCACTGAGTTATTTTCTGGGACTTATGATGCCAATTACGTTAACAACCGTCTAAGGATTGGTTTAGTGCATAAGCGGATCGGTGTAGAACCCAAATTATATTTATCGGCGATTTATCATCTCAAAACTAGATTAATGACTTTGGTGTATGAGCAAATTGGACATACAGATGAATATCATCAAGTTGTGCAAACTCTAGAAAAACTATTCATGTTTGATATTTCTTTAGTTGTTGAAACCTATGTTTGGAGTTTAGTCAGTGAAATCAAATCGTCTAAAGAGAAAATTGAACAATATGCCAATGTCCTCGAAGATCGCGCACAACAAATGGAAGCATTGTCACAAACTGATCCTCTGACAGGTTTACTGAATGTTCGACATTTAAATAGTATTTTGAATGCAACTATATGTACGGCTGAACATACTTTAGAACCTGTGACGGTGGTATTTATTGATATTAATGATTTCAAAATGATCAACGATACATTTGGGCACCCACGTGGCGATCAAATTTTAAAAATAGTGGCAGATGGTATCCGCTATGTTGCTCGACTTGATGATCATTGTTTTCGATGCGGAGGTGATGAATTTTGTATCATTTTCCCAAGATGTACAGAATCTCAAGCGATAGAGAGTTTTGTACCTCGTTTGGAGCAATATATTCGCCAAATAGAACCTTCAATTAGCTTGAGTATCGGTGTCAAACAAACCGATCATGTTGAAGGGTATATTGATGCAACAACATTAATCCATGAAGCCGATGCAAGAATGTATCAGGTGAAAAAAGAGCTTAAAACAAAAATATAGTTTTTAAAAAAAGTTATTAAGTTTTTGAAAAATAGAATTAAAAAAAATTAACTCGCTATCCAAGTCGGAGTTTGAGTAAAAGCGGCTAGAAATTGTGAGGGATGGTGTTAAAATTTGGCGATTAATTTTTAAGTGCCGATATCAATGATTAAATGGATCATATTAGCGATCTTTATCATTTCGGCGTTGTATATTCAGCGTCGTGGTAAAGTTAAGCATTCGTTTTATCGTCAATTTTTTGACCATTCTACTGTGCTCGCACCGATTAATTTCTTAATGTACATGTTTTCTAAAGTACCGAATCAACCTTATATCGATACTCAATATTTCAAAGACCTAAAAATTTTAGATGAAAATTGGGAAATGATTCGTGATGAGGCGAAAGCTTTATACGACAAGGGTGGGATTAAAGCTTCAAGTAGTTACGATGATTTAGGTTTTAACTCATTTTTTAAAACAGGTTGGAAGCGTTTTTATCTTAAATGGTACGATTCTGCGCATCCGTCAGCTGCTGAGCTTTGCCCAAAAACGACGGCTTTGTTGAAAACATTGCCAAGTATTAAAGCTGCGATGTTTACCGAGTTGGCACCAGATAGTCGTTTAGTACGACATCGTGACCCTTATGCAGGTTCGTTGCGTTATCATTTAGGTTTGATTACACCAAATGATGACCGTTGCTTTATTGATGTGGATGGCGAACGTTATTCATGGCGTGATGGAGAAAGCGTTGTGTTTGATGAAACCTACATTCACTATGCTGAAAATAAAACAGATCAAAACCGTATTATCTTTTTCGCTGATGTAGAGCGTCCATTAAAGACGCGTTTTATGGAAAAGTTTAATCACTGGTTTGGTAAAAGTGTGATGACTGCTGCGAGTTCACCTAATGAAGCAGGTGACCAAACAGGTGGTTTAAATAAAGTTTTTGGTTATGTTTACCAAATCCGAATTAAAGCCAAAGCATTAAAGAAATCAAACCGCCAACTTTATTACTTTTTAAAGTGGTTCTTAATGTTAGGATTATTCTTCCTTATTTTTATACGTCCCTATGTATTTTAATGAGTGAAATCAAAACGCCCGACAGGGCGTTTTTTATTTGCTCTCGTTATAAAATACGTTTAAATGAGTGAACTTTATCGAGGTACAAAGTATGCAGACATTTCGTTCAAAAATAGATTGGTGGTTATGGGGAATAGTCATTGCGACGACAGGTTTACTGCTGCAGTTTTTATGGACGATGTATATTAAAGGAACCATGCAAGAATACCCTGAGCATGCAGTTATATACTTTCTAACGATTGTAGTGCTGTGGTGGCCGATCTTAAACACTCGTTATGTTGTGACTGAACATGAACTGACGATTCATTCGATGTGGTTTAAATGGAGAATAAATAAGAAGGATATTGTTGAGCTTACAAGCACACATCATCTGACCTCGTCCCCAGCTCTATCTTTGGATCGTTTACGCATTGATTATAAAAAGAATGGTATAGCAACTTATATTTTGGTATCACCTAAAAATAAAGAGGCTTTCTGTCAGGCAATACAGTCAGTACTCACTAAAAAATAGATTGATAATTTCGCATTTCATGTTGAATAGAAAACTTATTTTTAAAAAGAGCGATATTTTTTTAGTTGTACCAGATAGTATAATTTGGATAAAATTTGATATTTAAAATCATGAGAAAATATAATAAAAAAACAGCTATTGATTAGTTTAAGTATTTTAAGTTTAGTGGCTTGTACTGAAGAAATTGATGATATTTATGGAACTGTTGATCCTCAAAATAAAGCTTTTTATAGTTATGATCTTTCAGCTGCAAATGAGTCTAATAAACTGACAAAGAAATCGTATCAAGTAGATAAAAATAATGATCTTTTAATTACTTATACCGAAACACCAAAATTACAGACTGAAGCGCTTCGAAACTTTATTACTAGCAATGGGATATCAACCATATTTCCACCGCAAAATACCACTGGTGCTTATATCGTAGGTCGTAAAGCAGTATTCAGTGATAGTGTTTTGGAGTATGAACCTTATAATTTAGAACAGAGAACAGCATTTAAACTTACTTATCAGCTCAAGAAGATTGACTTGTCTGGCTTAGAGGTTTCTGACTATGTACGTTATTTTTTAAGACAAGCGACAGCATCATCGTTCATAAGCGATGTAACGCTAGAAATTATTCAAGGACTATTGTTTGCCAGTCAGGATAAATTCCCTGCAGGTGCAACATGTTGGCAAAAACAAGTTCAGTTGAGTACTCAAGATTATATTGAATCTTATCCAACGCAAAATCTTGCGCATGTCAGTACCAGTAGTACTGTTCAAAATCAGGGTATTTGGCAAAATGCATCATGGACAGCATATCAACCTAGTACTGAGTTTAATTTAGCGGATACGCGAATTCGTCATCAAGCACGTGAGTATTGGGGTTTTTACCATACTACGAGAGAGGTTAATCCAATTACTCCGACAAATGAACTCGCTTGTGATTTCTTTAATGAGTCAGCATTTAAGAGTGTTGATAAAGTATTGAGTCGAGTTTTTTAATTATCGGTGTAATTTGAGCTATTCAGTTGATGGATTTCAGCTCAATTCACTTGAAATTGATTTATGCAGACTACATCATCAAACCAATACTGATCATGAAAGTCTGCTGTGAATCCAAACGCGCGTGAACACATTGAAAAAATACTGACTCATATGACCCAATTGCCTGGTGTGTACAAAATGCTAGGCAAAGATGGGGAGTTGCTATATGTCGGTAAAGCGAAGAATCTAAAAAATCGTGTCTCCAGCTATTTTGTTAAAACGATTGAGCATCCCAAGACACAAGCTCTGGTTGCACGTATTTATGATATCGAGACATTGATTGTTCGTTCTGAAACTGAAGCGCTACTATTAGAACAAAATCTTATTAAATTACATCGTCCGCCATATAACATCATGCTGCGGGACGATAAGTCTTATGTCTATATCTTTGTTTCCGCAGATAAACCTTATCCTCGTATTGCCAGTGGGCGAGGTAAAGGTAAGCATCAAATCGGAAAATTTTTTGGTCCTTATCCAAGTGCGTACAGCGCGCGAGATACTCTTTTAACCTTACAAAAACTATTTAATGTAAGACAGTGTGAAAATAGCTATTTTTCTCAACGCAAACGCCCTTGTCTACAATATCAAATCAAACGGTGTACAGCACCGTGTGTGGGGTTAATTAGCCCCGAAGACTATAAAGAAGATGTTGATAATTCAATTCGCTTCTTACAAGGCGATACTAAAGAGTTGAATCAGGAATTAATCGGCAAAATGGAGCAAGCGGCAGAAGCTCTTGAGTTCGAAAAAGCGGTATTTTATCGAGATCGGTTGTCTTTATTACGTGAAGTTCAAGCCCAACAAGCAGTGTTTAAAATAAAAGGTGAGGCTGATATTTTAGCCATTGCCTATCAAGCGGGCGTCACCTGCGTACAAATCATGTATGTGCGTAATGGTCGTATGCTGGGAGGAAAAAGCTATTTTCCAGATATGTTGGGTGATGATCTTGGACAAATGCTCAGTGATTTTATTGCTAACTTCTACTTCCAAGTGGCAGATGAAATCCCTTCTGAGTTGATTGTGAATGTCGAACTTCCTGATCGAGTTCAACTCGAAGAAGCGTTACAACAAACCTTTGAGAAGAAAGTTCAGATCAAGCACAAAGTTCGAGAAACACGGGCTGAGTGGCAAGAGCTTGCACAAATGAACGTGCAGCATGCAATTAAAGGGAAGTTGAGTAATCATTTAGAGTTGAATGAGCGTTTTCATCAACTTGAACAAGTTGCGGGACGTCCGATTGATCGGATTGAATGTTTTGATATTAGTCATACGATGGGAGAAGCACCAATCGCTTCCTGTGTGGTGTTCGATCAAGGTGGGGCGCGGAAAAGAGATTATCGTCAGTTCGCCATTCAGGACATTACAGGAGGCGATGACTATGCAGCGATGCGACAAGCGCTAATTCGTCGTTATAAAAAGAATATGTTACCTGACCTTTTACTGATTGATGGTGGTAAAGGGCAGTTGCATATGGCTATGGATGTCATGCAAGAGCTTGGTCTAGATGCATTTATGATTGGGGTCTCTAAAGGTGAAGGGCGAAAACCAGGTTTAGAAACCTTACATTTTACTGATGGTACAAAGATCCAATTGCCTGAAGACCACAAAGCTCTGCACTTGATTCAGCAAGTTCGAGATGAAGCACATCGTTTTGCCATCACCAAACATAGAGCCAAGCGAGATAAACGACGTAGTAGTTCCGTATTGGAAGCAATCCCAGGTTTAGGACCTAAACGTCGACGCGATTTATTGACTCATTTTGGCGGTATACAAGGCGTGCTAAAAGCTTCAGAAAAAGAATTAATGCTTGTTCCTGGTTTGGGAGAAGTGATGGCAAGGACGATTTATAAAATTCTTCATGAATAAAAGGGCGGATTGACCGAATCTTCCATAGAGTTGTGGATAAATGATCATTCACAAAACTTAAGAAACGTTGAAAGATAAAGTGAATTTGCCCCTTAAGGAATAATAATGTCACTGCTTGGATTGTATCAACAGCTAGAACAACAAGAATGGATTGATATTCCATCAGGATGGTTGCAAGGGCGTACGGTATTTGGTGGTCTTATCGCAGGTCTGCTCATTCAAAAAGCAATTCTTACAGTCAATGATTCAGAAAAACAGCTTTTAAGTTGCAGTGTCAGCTTTGTTGGGCCTGTACAGCAAGGTGCAGCCAAATTGACGGCTGAAGTATTGAGACAAGGGAAATCAGTGACGACACTTGAAATTCGTCTTTGGCAAGACGATGCAGTGCAAAGTGTTTTAGTTGCAAGCTTCGGTTTGGGGCGAGAGTCGAGAATTGTGCTGAATAACCAACCCACGGTTCCTGACTACGTAACAGCAGATCAACTGGAAAAAATGGTTTATCTTGAAGGTTTGATGCCTGAATGCTTACAACAGTTCGAATTGTGTTGGGCTGAAGGACATTATCCAATGGCAGGAAGTAAAACACCTGATTTTGGTGGATGGTGTCGTTTTTCTCCTCAATTACACTCAAATCGTGATTTATATTTGGGTGATTTATTTTCTTTAATGGATGTGTGGCCGCCAGGTGTTTTGCCAATGTTTAAAACACCAGCACCAGCGAGCTCTTTAAGTTGGCACATTACATATATACACCCGATTGAAAATCAACTGCATGACTGGTTTAAATATAAAGTCGTTACTGAGTTTGCAGAACACGGTTATTCAACAGAATATGCTTATCTTTGGGATAGTGAAAATCGATTAATTGCGATCCTTAGACAGACGGTTGCCGTTTTTGCCTAGTCGACACTTCCTCGTATTTCGTATAAAGTTGCTTACAGATGGATACAATCTCGGCACAACCTTTGTGCAATATGCATATTTGATGCGACCAACATGGCGGTGTTTATGAGCACAGGGCGAATCCTGAACATTCCTAATATTCTAACATTGGCACGTATTGCCTTTATTCCTGTTTTTTTGGTGATTGCCTATTGGCCACCAGCGATTGGAATTGCTGAGCATCATTTGATTTTGACCGCGATCTTTGTCCTTGCAGCTGTAACAGATTGGTTTGATGGCTACCTCGCAAGGACATTAAATCAAACATCGGCTTTTGGACGCTTTCTCGATCCTGTCGCTGATAAATTGATGGTGGCTGCTGCTTTGATTGTTTTGGTTCAATGGCAACCTACAATTTCCATGGCATTTGCTGCGATTGTGATTATTTCTCGTGAAATTACAGTTTCAGCATTGCGCGAATGGATGGCAGAATTGGGTGCAAGAACTAATGTAGCTGTTTCTACCGTAGGTAAATATAAAACAGCCTTTCAAATGATTGCGATTAGTGTATTTTTGTTGAACTGGAAGCCATTAGAAATCTGGGCATATGCTTTATTGTATGCTGCGGTGATATTAACCTTATGGTCGATGATCATATATCTACGAGCTGCATGGCCTTATTTAAAACAGCCTTAATTGCTCATCAATCTAATAGCATCAAATCTAAGAAGCTCTCTACCTAGAGGGCTTTTTTATTGCCTCATATATACAGCTCAAGAAAAAAGCCCATAACGAATATGAGCTTAGTTCTCTGAGGAAAGTCATGCTCTTTTTGGGAGAGTATGCTGAAGAACATAATCATAATATGAGAATATGTTGGTATTTACAACGCATGAAAGTGTAAAGATTTTTTAATATTCTCAGTTTTGGTTTGCTTGGTTTTCAGTCAGTGTTGCAAATTTATGTTCGATCTGAGCTGCATTGCTTTGTAAGATTTCGATAAGCTTCTGAATATTCAGAAAATCAAAACGATTTTTTGATGCAACTAAGGTCAAGGCGATCGGTGCTTCCTTTGTGGAAAAACGTATCGGTACAGACAGACCGCAAACTTGTGGATCAATTTCACCTTGAGATAAATAAAATCCCTGCTTTTTGATTTTTTTCATCTGTTGAGCGAATTCATCTAGATCATGGGCAAAGCCAACTTTGGCAAGCTCATTTGAGAATTGCTCATAGTAAGACTGAATTCTTTGTTTGGTTAAATGGGCAATCACAATTTTAGGTGATGCCCCCACATATACAGGTCGAGGACAGCCACGTCCGTATGAAAGCAGCTCGGCAGCTTTGAAGGTTTCATGATGTAAATCAATACAGTAATCATGATTCAAATAGGTGAGTAAGCAGCAAAGTTCTGTACGATCTACGATGTCTCGCATGAACGGAATACTGATTTGTACTAAAGGATCTGTACTATGCGATATATAGTCTAAAACCGCTATTTTAGAGCCTAAAGTGTAGTCACCAGATGTTCCACTAATACGTTTCAAGATATCAGTTGATACCAGTTCCTTTAAATAGCGATATGCAGTGGGTTTTGAGAGATTGAGCTCATCACAAATGATATCAACGTTGATAATCGGGCGAGAAACTGAAAATAAGTCCAGTACAGTGAGAATTTTACCAAAACTCGAAATTGCCATGATGAGCTGTTTACTCCTTAAAAATAGTCTAAAGCTGTGGCTTTTATTTGCTTTATAACAGAAAAGTCATTCAGCGGGTATGCACTTTTAGCGTAGTTGATTCTAAAACGTATGAATAAGTTCTCTGATGAGAAAAATGATATTTTTTTGAATAATATATTCTATATTTAATTAAATAATTATCAAATAGTGATAATTTGTGTTGACTAAATAACTTTGTTTTGAAAAAATTATAAGCACAATTTCTTCATTGGATAATTTGTTTTAAATTTATCCCTGAAATGTTTGCCATTCCGATCAGTTCATTCTATTTCACGGTCAATTGAACGCTCTTTTAGTCTCTATCAAGAAGCTAAATGCAGCTGAGTTGTGTTGTGAATTTGCGTTTCCTAAAGCGGTTAGTATTGAGAAAAGTTCATGTTATTTAAACAGTTGTTGGCTTTTAGGCCGAGTCGACTTGACATTATTTTTGCGTGCAAAACCTTTGTCGCAGGGATGTTGGCACTGTTTATTTCATTTGAGCTTGATTTGATTAACCCCATGTGGTCGATAGGGACGGTATTAATTATTGCCAGTCCTTACTCTGGAATGGTTTCTTCTAAATGTATTTATCGCTTGGTTGGTACGGCTGCAGGAGCAATTATCGCGTTGCTTTTGACACCACATTTTATTAATACCCCGTGGTTGTTTACGATCATCTTGGCGCTGTGGGTCGGGTTTGCACTGTATATATCGCTCTTGGATCGTACTCCACGTAGCTATGTATTTATGTTGGCTGGATATTCCACCGCAATGATTGTGTATAACGCCATCACTTATGTTGATACCTATAATATTTTTGATATTGCTCTGGCACGAGTTTTAGAAATTTCTGTAGGTGTGATTTCAACCGCTGTCGTTTCAGCAACTTTTTTTCCTGTTCATGTAGGTGCCATGATTAAACAACGTGTCATCAAAACTTTGCAGGATCTGGAAAATATTTTTGAAAAACTCATTTCAGCCCAAGATACAAACCAAAATTACACACAAATTTTAGGGGTGATCACTCGTGATGCATCAGATATCCATGCACTAGCAGTTCATCTCGCTTATGAAAAAGGCGAGTTGCAAGGCATGACCAAACCTCTACAAGAAATGCTGCATCAGGTCTCGCTTGTTGTGGCCAATCTAGTTGCCATGTCTCAACGGATTAAACAATTAGAGCAAATGCCATTAACCACATTAGCTCCAAGGTTAAGCCAACTACGACAACAGACCTTACAGTTTTTAAATCAAGAAAAACAATTAACTGCCGATAACTTACGTGATTTACCACCACAGTTTGAACAAGATTTTAGCGAATTGATTGCGATGGCTTCGTCTGAACAAAAGACTGTGTTGGCTGCCTTAAAAATGGATGTACGTCATTTTATCGCCAATATGTTGGCAGTGAAGTTACTTTGGCAACAGATCCAGAAAGGTCATAAAGAAATCCCATCAGAGATAACTACGATCACCACCAAATATCCAAGTTTACACCGTGATCATGGTATCGCGGTACGCGGTGGAATCAGTGCGGTTCTCATCACTTTCATCGTGACAGGAGCGTGGATTTTATCAGGTTGGAAAGCTGGATTTATGATGGCGCAAATGGGTGCGATCACAGCGTGTATTTTGACTGCTTTGGATAATCCTGTGCCTGTGTTGCGCATATTTATCTGGGGGAGCATCGTTTCAGCGGGATTGGTTTTTATTTATGCCTTTGGAGTCTTTCCCCACATTACGCACTTTTGGCAATTAGCACTGGTACTTTTTCCAATTTTCCTTGTGGCTGTAAGCATGATGGCAAATCAAATGCTAATGCCGATAGGTATGGTTTTAGGCATTAATACCATGATGGGGCTGAATTTACACAATAAATATTCAATGGATGCGGTGTCTTATTTAGACAGCTCTTTTGCCATGATTTTAGGTGTTTTGGTCTCATTAATTGTGATTGATTTGGTTCGTGCTGTTTCACCCGATACAAGCGCAACACGTATTTTAAGTTTACATTACCAAGCGATGCGTCAAGCTTTAACACTGAGTTATGGGATTGATTTCAAAATTCATTTACGCAGCATGCTTGATCGAGTTGGGGTTCTAAATAGCAAGATGGTACAAAATGCTGAACTGAAATATGCCATCCAAAATGCCTTAATTGAAAGTGCATCGATTGTTGATCTTGTACGATTGCAGGAAATCCGCCAAAAGCTTCCGCATTATATGGACTTGCAAATGCAAATTGCTCTTTTAGAACAGCAGCTTGCCGAATATTTTCAAACACAATCAGAGCAACTTTCACTTCAAACTTTTCCAACGAAAATCCTTCAGCAAATCGAAGTGGTCAAGCATCTTGCAACGCCAATTAGTGAAGATGAGTTGTATCAAAGATTATTGATTTCACTGAATAATATTCTCAAAAGCATAGGGCATGCTTCAGATTTAGAGGTGAATTTAAATATGAATAACGTTGAGGTTGCTCATGGGTGAAATCAATCTATATGGAATTTATATTCCAACGTTGTTAGTGCAAGCCGTGATTGCTTATGTGCTGTTTAAGATGTTGAGTCCATTTGTAGACCGTTTCGCTCAGATGGGATGGATCGGGTTACCCAGTATTTTTAATCTCTGCTTCTATTTAGCTTTGATGCTTTGTGTGCATGAGATTTTTGTCCGACTTTGGATTTGAGCTAAATTTTTGATTGTTTAAATTTCTCTGATTTAAAAATGAGTAGTAAAGGTGAAGAACATGAATGCATTTGATATGCGAAAAGTCATACGACCTGTGGTTCTTATCATTGCCATTATTGTGGCGATATACACGGTTGTGCATTTATGGAATTACTATAATGCGGCACCTTGGACGCGAGATGGTCGTGTCCGTGGCGATGTCATTCAAGTGGCTTCAGATGTCAATGGTTTGGTGACTGAGGTTTTGGTACAAGACAACCAAACTGTAAAAAAAGGACAGGTCTTGTTTAAAATTGATGTCGCACGTCAAGCACTGGATGTGGAGCAAGCCAAATCTGATCTTGCAAAAGCTAAAGCAGGTCTAGCACAAGCTCAAGCAACTCTTGCGGGTACCAAAGCTAGCTTAGTGAAGGCCGAAGCCAATATGAAACTTGCCGAAAAGAATGCAGCTCGATATACCAGTCTTATGGATGGTGCAATTTCCAAACAGGAACAAGATCAAGTTTTTGCTGCACGTGATCAAGCTTTTGCTGAACGCGAACAATTAAAAGCAAGTATTGAACAAGCCAATGCTGCGATTGAACAGCAACATGCGTTACTGGATGTGGCGACAAGTAATTTGCACTTGGCAGAATTGAATTTACACCGTTCAGAAGTTGTTGCTCCTGCCGATGGAACTTTATCAAATTTTGATTTACGTGTGGGTAATTACGTTAAAGTTGGACAAGCTGTAGCAGCTCTTTTAGATCGTCAGCAACTTTATGTGGTTGGTTATTTTGAAGAAACAAAACTTGACCGTATTCATGTTGGAGATATTGCAACAGTTCAATTGATGGGGGACAAACAACGTATTCGTGGTCATGTGCAAGGTATTGCATCTGGGATTGAAGATCGCGAGCGTTCGGGCAGTTCAAACTTATTGGCAAATGTAAATCCAACTTTTAGTTGGGTACGATTGGCTCAACGAGTGCCTGTGAAAATTGTATTAGATGAACCACCACAAAATCCATTGGCATTCGTTTCTGGACGTACTGCAACGGTGAGAGTGATTGAGAAATAAGCTTTGAAGTTGTTAATAAATAAAATTAGTAGAGTGATATTAGTTAGGAAAGCTCATAAGCTCAATTCAACGTTGTTATTCCGTTCCGCCTTCAATGTTAATTCAGCTCAAAAGGCGATATGGATATCGCCCGCCAAGATATTCATTTATATCTAAGATGTCTGATTAAGGTGTGATGCCTGTAGGATCGCGATACCAGCTTTGTATCAACAACGCTGCTGCAAAGCTATCTGCTGATAAGCGTTTTGCTTGACCTTTACTTTGATAAGATTCGAGTTCTTCTCTCGCTTCACGAGTTGTTAGGCGTTCATCCACCATCCACGTTTGGATATTTGTCTGGTGACGTAAACGACGAGCGAATTTACGAGCGCGTGCTGAGAGTTCGGATTCACTATCATCCATATTCAAAGGTAGCCCGACTAGAAATAAGTTCGGTTGCCACTCTTTAACAAGTTTGAGTAATTGGTTCCAGTCAGGAATGCCATCTTTCATTATAAATAAAGGCAGTGGATTGGCACTTTCAATCGCGGATTGACCAATCGCAATGCCCATTTTTTGTGTACCAAAATCAAATGCCATAATCGACTGAGAAGTTTGTATATCAGGCATGACCAATCTCAGAAGCAAACCAAGTACGATCTACACCGATTTTTTTATAAGCCGCATCCCAACGATCGCCGTATGGAAGATTAAAAATAAGATCCATATCTGAATCGCAAATTAACCAGTCACCACGAGTGATTTCATCTTCAAGTTGATTTTTACCCCAACTCGCATAGCCTAGAGCAATTTGATAGCGACCAACGCCTTCATTGTGAGCAATCGCATCTAAGATATCTTTACTGGTGGTGATGCAGACATTTTCTCCTACCGCAATAGAGGAGTGCCAAGTCGGTTGACCAGTATGTAGAACAAAGCCTGCTTCTGGGCGTAAAGGACCGCCCTGCAAGACCGCGTGAGGGTGAACATTATCCGCATCAATCTCCAAATCATTGAGAAGTTCTTTGATTTGTAAATCAGACGGACGATTGATAATGATGCCTTGTGCACCGTCTTCATCATGGCGCGCAACATAGATGACAGTATTTGCAAAGAAGTCATCTGCCATGTCTGGTGGAGCGATGAGACAACGGTGAGTTAAGTATTGTTTCGTCACCTAGGCGGTTCTCCATCAAAAGAATGTACGTTTCAATCTATATAGGTTCTTTATATCAACATACAAGAGTTAATCGGATTTCGCCAATCATTTTCTGATATTTTGCCCTAAAAATCAGGCAGGCTGAAACTTAAGCTGTCGCAGCTGCTTTGCATGTTGCAAAGTTGTCTCACTAATTTCGACACCACCAGACATACGAGCAAGCTCTAGAATACGCTGTTCTTCGTCAAGTTCGATGATGGTACTGCTAGCTGGATCAGTTTGTTGTTTTTTGACCAGTAGATGTTGATCGGATTGCGCCGCAACCTGTGCTTGGTGAGTAATACATAGTAATTGAACATGCTGTGCTAAATCAGCCAGTAATCGTCCTACAACTTCTGCAGTTCCACCGCTAATTCCGACATCAATTTCATCAAATACTAGAACTTCAGCTTCGGTCTTCTCCGCATTCATGACTTGCATGACTAAAGCAATACGAGAAAGCTCACCACCTGAGGCAACTCGTGCTAATGGTTGTGGAGGAATTCCTTTATTTGCAGTGAATAGCAGTTGAATAAAGCTTAGGCCTTCTAATGACGCTTGTTCTAATGGTTCGAACTTGAATTCAAAATGAGCTTCAGGAAGAGCCAAAGGTTTGACTTGTTCCGTCAGTTGTTTAGCTAGTGGAATCGCAGCGGTTCGACGAATATCATCTAAGTGCTGTGCTTTTTCAATAAAGGATTGATAGGCAATTTCAACTTGTTCAGCCAAAGTTTCAGGATCTTCAAGTTGATGAAGTTGTTCTAATTCCTGTTGCCATTGTTCAAAATCTTGTTTGAGGGACTCTGGTTGAGTTCTGTATTTACGTGCCAGACGATGGAAGATTTCAAGTGTAGAATTTAATTGCTCCATGCGTTCAGGATCGAAACTTTGGCGATCTATGAACTGACGCAAGCTTGCTGTGGCATCTTCAATTTCGCTTTGTGCATTTAATAAAGAATTATAAATGGTTGAAAGCAGTTCGCTGCGTCCAGCATGAGACTCTAACCGACGGATAATCGATGAGATTTCTTGAGTAATATTTTGTTCAGCTTCATCTAATACATTTAGGCTATAACCACAGTCTTGCATGATGTGTTCGTGATGGCTTAAGCGATCAAATTCTTGTTCAATTTCTCGATAGTCTGTTTGTACGATTTCTTCAAGCTCTTCCAATTGAGTTTCTAAGTTTTGTATCTTCTGCAGGCGAGTGGCTTGCGCATCTAGCGCGGCTTGGTGTTGTCGAATATTTTGCTGCCAAATGCTATACGCTTCACGAACTGCTTGTGCTTGATCACCAAAATTGTGATAACGATCTAACCAGTGTTTTGGATAAGGTGGTTCTAGAAGTTGTTGCTGGCTGTGCTGGCTGTAGAGTTGGACTAATAATCGTCCGATTTCTTTAAGTTCAGCAAGGCTGCTAGGTCTTCCATTAATCCAAGCTTTACTACGGCCAGTTGCAAAGATGACGCGACGCAAATGAATCTCGCCTGATTCATCATCAAGCTCATGATCTATGAGCCAATTGGCTTCAGCACTATCAGCTTGGTAGCTAAAAATAGCCGTAACGTCAGCTTTATCTGCACCATATCGGACATAATTTGTATCTGTGCGTTCACCCAAACATGCGGATAAGGCATCTAACAATAAAGATTTTCCTGCGCCTGTTTCTCCTGTGAGAACATTAAAGCCTTGTTCAATATCTAAAGCTAAGTGGTCAGCGAGTGCAAAATTAATTAAAGTTAAATGGGTGAGCATAAACGCATCCAATGCACAGATTGTTTTGCTTAAAGATAGAGAGTTTTTATAGTGGCGACAAGTCGTGATTCACCTATTTTGTTGCTTTCACAACAAAACGATTTATTGGAATTTGGAAAAATGAATAAGTCATATTGTTTGATAAGCAAAGAGCTGAAAGTGTATGATTTCAAGCTGATCCATAATTCAAACTAATAATGTTTTAGCGGTGTTGTTTTTTTTAGTGCTTCAGATGGTTTATTTCTGAAGTCGGTCTCATATATTGAAGTTTGATTTTCTTAATCCTCATCATTCATCGCGGTGCAAATCACTTTATGCAGGGCAAACTTAACGAAGATGATTCTGTCCACTGGTAACATGGTTGTTCAGCTTGTGATTGGGCAAAAGTTCCTTTGCTAGTTTTCTTTATTTGGCATAGCTGTTGGTCTTGCGCTCTGGCAAAGTTACACTTTGTGCTTTTTCACCACTCGTAGCATAACTATTCGTCTAGCGCTCGGAAAAGCTTCGCTTTGTTTTTTACTCGCTCAGGTATGAAAATTGCTGTATTTACGCCAGAAAATGGATTGATTAGTTGTAAAGGCACAATTAAACTACGTCCAGCATAACCTAATATAAATGCGGCAGAATTTGGAGAGTACGCATGAGTTCAGTGCAGTTTGATCATGTAACGGTCATTAAGAAATCGAATGTGTATTTTGGCGGGGCATGTATTAGCCATACAGTACAATTTGAAGATGGTACAAAAAAAACTTTAGGCGTTATTTTACCTACTGAACAACCTTTGACTTTTGAAACACACGTCCCAGAGCGTATGGAAATTATTTCTGGTGAGTGTCGCGTAAAAATTGCAGATAGTACAGAAAGTGAATTATTCCGTGCGGGGCAGTCATTCTATGTCCCTGGAAACAGTGTATTCCATATTGAAGCAGATGAAGTACTTGATTATGTGTGTCATTTAGAAGGTTAACCTTTTCCTTCATAAATCGAGTACACTATATCTAAAGAGAATCCTGTAAAGTCATTTACAGGATTTTTTTATTAAATTCCCTTGCGGAGCTATTCGCTCCTCACCTGTAAAGTCATTTACAGGATTTTTTATTTTCAAAATCCCCCAAATATCCTGCTTTAAGTGGGAGTGCTGAAAAGAGGTCGCTCATGGCAAAACCTGAATATTATTATGGCGTTCATTCCGTGGAGTCATTATTAGAATTGGAGCCTGAGCGAGTACTCACATTGTTTACGCTTAAAGGTCGAGATGATCAGCGTTTACAAAAAATCTTAGCACTTGCAGAACCTTTCGGGATTAGTGTGCAAAAGGCAAGCCGTGACAGTCTGGAAAAACTAGCAGGAATGCCATTCCACCAAGGGGTTGTTGCTGCTGTACGTCCTCATCCAACGCTTAATGAAAAAGATTTAGATCAATTAATGCAGCAGCATCCCGATGCGTTATTGTTGGCACTTGATCAAGTGACTGATCCACATAATTTAGGTGCTTGCATCAGAACTGCAGCCGCTATGGGAGTTCAAGCAGTCATCGTACCTAGAGATCGTTCAGCAAGTTTGACGCCAACAGCACGTAAAGTTGCAGCAGGTGGTGCAGAAAAGGTTAAGTTTATTCAAGTCACTAATCTTGCTCGTACCTTAGCGCATTTAAAAGGGACTACCCATACTCGTGTGATTGGTACGATGCTTGATGAGAAGGCTTTGCCTATTCAGCAATGTGATTTTAGCGGTTCGGTTGTGATAGTGATGGGCGCTGAAGACACAGGACTTCGACCAATTACCCAATCGCAATGCGATCAAACAGTGTTTATCCCAATGGCAGGTGATTTGCAGAGTTTAAATGTAAGTGTTGCAACAGGTATGGCACTTTATGAGGCATGTCGACAGCGTACTACTGTATAATCATCGTTACGCTCTATTCAAAATTGAAAAATGACAGTTCGCTCGCAAGGTTATCTTTTTGTCCTGATCACGATGTGTATATGGGGCGGATTTACTATTTTCTCCCGACTTAATGCGCATTGGCATGTCAGTATGTGGGATTTGGTTGCGATGCGCTTTGCAATTGCTTCTGTTATTTTAGTGCCTGTTTTAATTTATAAAAAAGATTTTGCCTTTTTATGGCATCCACGCCCTTTGATTTTGGCACTGATCGGCGGGCTAGGCTATTGTTTTACCGTATATACCGCTTTTTTGCATGCCCCAGCTGCACATGCTGCTATTTTTTTAAATGGTTGTATCCCTTTGTGTACTGCTATTGCTGCATATTTATTATTTAGACAGCCTTTTGATAAACATACGTGGTTCAGTATTGCAATTATGATGAGTGCATTATTACTTATGAGTTATTTAATGCTGCATGATCAAAGTGCTGTATTGGGTTGGGGGGATCTGTTGCTGTTTATTAGTGCGGTGTGGTGGGGTATTTTTACCGTTCTCCTAAAACAATGGAAGCTATCTGCTTGGCATTCAACAGCGGGTGTAGTGATTTGGTCTGCGATTATCTACCTGCCTATTTATATTTTATTTATTCCAAAACATTTTCAAGATGCAGAACCTCTTCACCTCTTGATTCAAGGACTTTTCCATGGTGTGTTGGTGGTGATCGTTGCGACTTTGACTTATGTTGCAGCAATTCAAAGGTTGGGCGCATTTAAAACAGGAAGTATTGTAACTTTAGCACCATTTATAGCGGCTGTTGTCGCTGTTCCTTTGTTAAATGAACCAATCAATCTTGCCATTATCAGTGGTTTGATTGGAATGGCGATTGGTGCACTTCAACCGTGGCGATGGTTTCAAAAAGACACCTTAGAGGCTCAGCTCGAACAACAAAACAAAAATTAATATTCATCGCGTTGTAAATAACTGAAATGTAATGGTTTTAATTGTCGGTGTAGATGTTCCAATAAGCCATCATTTACCACAATGTCATTTGCCAAACGTTGCTTTTCAGAACGAGGCATTTGTGCTGCAATAATATGACGAATTTGCTCTTCACTTTGCCCATCTCGTTGACTTGCGCGTTCCAGTTGAATGTGCTCACTCGCATCGATCAATAAAGTATGATGAACAAGTTCATGTTGATTAGTTTCAAACAAAAGCGGTGAGACTAAAATGACATAGGGGCTTTCAGCTTGTTGTAATTGTTGAATGATAGATTGGCGAATAGCGGGATGTGTGATTTTTTCTAATGTCATACGTGCTTCAGGATGGCTGAAGATATGTTCTCTCAAGGCTCGACGATTTAAAGTTCCATCTTCTAATAGAACCCAATCTCCAAAAGCACGGTGTATTTCTTTTAAAGCAGGTTGATTTGGTGCTACGACTTCTCGAGCAACAATATCTGCATCTATTACAACAATACCTTGGGACTCAAACCATTGGGTTGCAGCAGATTTACCACTCCCAATACCACCCGTAATCCCCAAGATAAATGTCATATTAACCCCCAAGATACACTTTCATAATTTGCTCACCCCATAGAAAGGCAATCCAACCAGCAATTGCAATATAAGGACCAAATGCAAAAGGTTGATTTTCACCGCGCATTTTCATCAGCATAATACCAATAATTGCACCTACCATAGAAGAGAGTAATACGATGAGGGGTAACATCATCGGACCCATCCATGCACCAAGGGCGGCAAGCAGTTTAAAATCTCCATAGCCCATGCCTTCTTTGCCGGTGATGATTTTAAATAGGAAATACACAATCCAAAGACATAGAAAACCGATTAAATAGCCCCAGATCGCAGCACTAGCCGTTGTATAGATTGCAAAAGTATTAATACCTAGACCTAATGCTGCTAAAGGTAGCGTAAATCGATCAGGTAGTAATTGTGTATCAAAATCAATAAAAGTGAGTGCAATAAGTGTCCACGTTAGAATTAAGCCGAACAGCATCTGAATTGTTGCACCGAATACTGCCACAACGATCAATGAACAGATCATAGTAAGTAGTTCAATCAGCGGGTAGCGAATGCTAATTGGATTCTGGCAAGTGCCACATTTACCACGGAGTGCTAACCAACTAATAAGAGGAATATTTTGGAACCATTTAATTGGCGTTTGACACTTAGGACAGGTTGAAACTGGCTGACTTAATGTTAACTTGCTCTGATCTATGATCGGCTGTTCAGGGTGTAAAAGCATTTGGCATTCTTGATGCCATTCTTGCTCCATCATTTTTGGAGTGCGAAAGATCACAACATTTAAAAAACTGCCGATGCACAGGCTGATTAATCCAACTGCAAGGTAAAGTGCAGTTGGATTTTCAATAAAATAAGTAAAAACAGAAAGCATTTAGACACCAAGTTAACCGACAACGGAACCCATTTGGAAGATTGGAAGGTACATAGCGACAACTAAACCACCAACAAGAATACCTAGGATTGCCATGATTAATGGTTCCATCATCGAAGTTAGACCATCAACTGCGTTGTCGACTTCATTTTCATAGTGTGTTGCGACTTTATCTAGCATTGAATCAAGCGCACCAGACTCTTCACCAATGGCGACCATTTGAATTGCCATCGCAGGGAAGCGGTTTGAAACACGCATAGCAAATTGCAGTTGTTGTCCAGTTGCAACATCTTCTCTAATCTTAAGTACGGCTTCTTCATAAACGACATTATTGGTTGCGCCTGCTGTGGACGTAAGCGCATCAATTAATGGAACGCCCGCCGCAAATGTTGTTGCTAGTGTACGACTGTAGCGAGCAATAATTGCTTTATATACGAGATCACCAAAGATTGGCAGTCTTAAAGCAAGTTTATCTAAGCCATCTCTAAATTTTTTACTGCGTTTTTTAGCTTCTAGAAATGCAGCAATAATTGCACCAATAACGATAATTAGAATGAACCAATATTCTTGCATCCATTGAGACATACCGACAACCATTTTGGTAAATGCGGGTAAGTCTGCACCAAATGAACTAAACAGATCTTGGAAAACAGGGACTACTTTCACCATCAAAATAATTGTAACGATCACAGCAACTACAATCACTGTAATCGGATACTTCATTGCTTTTTTAATTTTTTGTTTGAGTAACTCACTTTTTTCCTTATATACCGCGACACGATCTAGCATAGTCTCAAGAGCACCCGACTGTTCCCCTGATTCGACGAGTGAACAAAATAAGGTATCGAAGTATTGAGGGTATTTTTTTAAAGCGCCAGCGAAAGTATTACCACCTTCAACTTCACTTTTTAATCCTAATACGACCTCACGCATAGATGGGTTTTCTAAACCTTCTGCAACAATTTCAAAGCCTTGTACTAATGGTACACCCGCTTTCATCATTGTTGCTAATTGGCGTGTGAAAACCGTGATATCCAAAGTCGTTACTTTTTTCTTCATAAAACCTTCGAGAATATTTTTACGTTTTTCTCGAATGTTTTTAATCGTCACACCTTGTTTACGTAATGTGACTTTTGCTAAAGCCATATTACGTGCTGGAAGTTCCCCTTTAATTTTTGCCCCTTTACGATCGACCCCTTCATAGGCAAAAGTAGGCATCATTTGCGCTTTTTTCGCTGCCATGACCATTAATCCTTTTTATTGATTTTATTCACTTGTTACTCGGTTAACTTCTTGCAAAGAGGTGATCCCTTGCATGACCTTTTTTAAACCAGAACGGCGTAGATTATTGAAACCAGCCTTTTCAGATGCTGCTGCAATTTGTAATGCATTTCCATCTTCCATAATAATCTTGGAAATCTCGGGTGTCACTTTCATTACTTCATAAATACCGACACGCCCTTTATATCCTTCACGACAAGCATCGCAGCCGACAGGTTGAAAAATTTGAAAGTCTGGGTTAGCTAAATCTTGTTCAGTGAAGCCCATTTCTAAAAGGCTCTGCTTAGGAATCTCGATAGGTTGTTTACATTCCGAGCATAGACGACGAGCTAAACGTTGAGCAATCACGAGATTAACAGAAGTTGCAATATTGAAAGAGGGAACCCCCATATTGCGTAATCGTGTGAGTGTTTCAGGAGCGCTGTTGGTATGTAGGGTCGACATCACCATGTGACCTGTTTGAGCTGCTTTAATTGCAATTTCAGCTGTTTCCAAGTCACGAATCTCACCGACCATGATGACATCAGGATCTTGACGTAAAAAAGCTTTTAATGCTGCTGAGAAAGTTAAACCTGTTTTAGGGTTGACGTTAACTTGGTTAATACCTTCTAAGTTAATTTCGACGGGATCTTCTGCGGTCGAAATATTGGTATCTTCTGTGTTTAATATATTTAAACCTGTATACAACGATACAGTTTTCCCTGAGCCTGTTGGACCTGTAATCAGAAGCATACCCTGAGGCTTGTCTAATGCACTCATAAAGAGTTCTTTTTGTTCATCCTCATAGCCTAAGGCTTCAATACCTAACATTGCGCTTGAAGGATCTAAGATACGAAGAACCAGTTTCTCTCCAAATAAAGTTGGAAGTGAGTTAACACGAAAATCAATCGCTTTAGTTTTAGAGAGTTTTAGTTTGATACGACCATCTTGAGGCATACGCTTTTCAGAAATGTCCATTTGAGACATGACTTTTAAGCGCGAGGCTAAACGAGTTGCGAGTTGTAATGGTGGGTTAGCAATTTGTCTGAGTACACCATCCACACGATAACGCACGCGATACATTTTTTCATAAGGCTCAAAATGTAAGTCAGAGGCTCCCATGCGAATCGCATCAATCAATAACTTGTTGATATATTTTACGATAGGAGATTCTTCTTGATTATTTGTATCCTCATCCTCAGTCGTGTTGTTTGTATCAGTCGTTGCAACATCAACATTATCTAAATCAAAGTCGTCATTTTCCCCAAAATCGAAACTGCCGCTATCTCCAAATTGCTGATCAATCAGTTTTTCGAGTTTATTGTGCTCAACAATCACAGGTTCGATATTCAATTTGGTATTGAACCTGATTGCGTCTAATGCATCAATATTCGTCGGGTTGCTGGTCGCAACATACAAAATCTGACCACGTTGAATGAGTGGAACAACACGATGTTTTTGAATCAGTTTGCTGTCAGTTATTTCACGAGGTAATAGAGCTGTATCAAATACAGCAAGATCAAAGAGTGGCTCACCAAACTCTAAAGATATGCTTTCCGCAATTGTCAGAGGTGATAGACGATGATGTTCAATTAAGTGAGCAACAATATCTTGTTGTGCTTTTTTTGCAGCATCAATCGCACTCTGCATATTTGATGCAGCAATGTGACCATCATCGACTATGCGTCGAATAAACCCCGAAAATTTTGGAGACGTATGTATTCCTGACATCTGTCCGCCTTATGACAATATGGTTATAATAGCTATATATCAAAATTATACTTTCGTTACGTAAAATTACTACCATTGAAAGTGTCGTTTTTGACTTGATTAAGCTTTAAAACTTTGAACTGATCGAATCTTTTGCAAATTTATTTTTATCATAAACTTGTAGTTATGATGTTTTGAATAAATAAATGTCTCAGCCAACAAAATCCACTTTGGTTAAACTGATAATACTCTTTTTCATCCCATAGTCACTGCTTTAAATTCAAACGATATAAAAAAACTGAATTTTCTAAAAAACTGTGTAAAATATGCAGCATTTTTTAGAATTTATTCGTAGGTTGGCGGAGTATGTCGAATTCGACCATTACCCCTTGGGTTGTTGGCAATTGGAAAATGAATCCAATGCATGCTGACGCTTTAAAATTAATAGAAGAATTTAAACTGTTATTACAACAGGAACCTATTTCTCAAGCGGCATGTCATATTGGTGTTTCTCCAGTATCGATTGCGCTTACAAATATACAAGCACATTTAGCTGAATTTAATCGAACAATCTATACGGTCGCTCAGGACGTTTCCAAAATTGCTGGCACAGGGGCGTATACGGGTGAGGTCAGTGCTGAATTGCTAAAAGATAGTCAAATCGAATTTGTACTGATTGGACATTCTGAGCGTCGAGAATTATTTGGTGATAATGTAGAAATCATCAAGGCTAAACTCAACAATGCTTTAAATGCAGGATTGACTGTGATTTATTGTGTTGGTGAAAGTTTAGAGCAGCGCGAGCAGGGCGCTGCTGAACAAGTTGTATTACAACAAATTTGTGATATCGCAGCGATTGTGAAGCCTGATCAATGGCAGCATATTGTGGTCGCTTATGAGCCGATTTGGGCGATTGGCACTGGAAAGACTGCTTCTCCTGCTGATGCGCAAATGATGCATGCAAAAATTCGTGAAGGTTTAAAACAAATCACACCTTTCGGAGCAAATATTGCTATTTTGTATGGCGGAAGTGTGAAAGCTGAGAATGCTGTTGAATTAGCTGCATGTCCAGATATTAATGGCGCTCTGGTTGGTGGTGCATCACTCAATGCGCAATCCTTCTTCCAAATCGCAAAAGCTTTTGTTCAAAGCAAATAACGAGGAATAGAAATGTATAGTTTTATACTCGTTGTACATATCATTTTGGCAATTTTGATTATTGCTTTGGTTCTTGTACAACAAGGTAAGGGTGCTGAAGCTGGCGCATCTTTTGGTGGTGGCGGTGCTGCCACAGTATTTGGTGCTTCGGGTGCAGGTAACTTCTTGACCCGTTTAACTGCTATTTTTACTGCATTATTTTTTGTAACTAGTTTGACCTTGGCTGTGTTTGCTAAAAAACAAACGACAGATGCATATACGCTTAAATCAGTTCAAACGACGACAACAGCTCCTGCCTCATCGTCTGAAACTTCATCAAACGCGCCAAAAACAACTGAATAAGTTGATTTAGGACTTTTCTTTTTCGCTTTAAACGAATAGAATGCGTCCCACAAAGCTGCGGTGGTGGTGGAATTGGTAGACACGCTACCTTGAGGTGGTAGTGCTTTCGGGCGTGGGGGTTCAAGTCCCCCCTTCCGCACCAAACTTAATAACCAGTAAGTTTGGTGTATGCAGTGTTTTGTTGATGCGGGATGGAGCAGTCTGGTAGCTCGTCGGGCTCATAACCCGAAGGTCGTTGGTTCAAATCCAGCTCCCGCTACCATTTGATTAAGGTGCAACTTAATCAAGCAAGTATGAAAACTTGAATTGACTTTTTTTCATATTTGTATATAATTTTTGCACGTTGATGCGGGATGGAGCAGTCTGGTAGCTCGTCGGGCTCATAACCCGAAGGTCGTTGGTTCAAATCCAGCTCCCGCTACCAAGTTTCTTAAAAGAGGCTCACAATAAGGTGGGCCTTTTTGCACAGTGGGCAATGCTTTTCTGTGTAACATAGGGGCGATTTACGCCCTTTTTTATTGGTTGTTTAGCTATCGTGTAGTGTTCGACATCAATTGGTCAAATAGTCGTGCTTCACTATACGGTTAAGATTGATTGGCTCGCATGAGAGCGACGAGAGTAAATGAAATTATCAAATAAATCTCAAGCATTGCATGATCTTATCGCGCCAGCTGTAGCTGCGTGTGGTGTAGATCTGTGGGGGATTGAATTCCTTCCACAAGGAAAGCGTTCTTTATTACGTATTTATATCGATAAACCTGTCGATGAGAACGCAGAACCTATTCTGAATGAAGATGGTGAATTAGAACAAGGGCGTGGTATTGGCGTTCAAGATTGTGTACTCGTTACACAACAAGTGGGTGCAATGCTTGATGTTCATGATCCGATTTCTGGTGAATATGCTCTTGAAGTATCATCGCCTGGTTGGGATCGACCATTTTTCCAATTAAATCAATTACCAGCATATATTGGACAACAAGTGGCTTTACGTTTGATTGCTGCCGTCGAAAACCGTCGTAAGTTTCAGGCGAAATTACTTTCTGTAGATTTGGAAAATGAACTGATCCAAGTTGAAGTGGAAGGTAAACACATGCTTGAAATTGATAGCAATAACATTGATAAAGCAAATTTAATCTATCAAGACTAATATTAACTTAATTTTATAAGAAATCGGTAGGTGACTTATGGGCCGCGAAATTCTTACCGTTGCAGAAACGGTTAGTAATGAAAAAGGTGTTAGTCGTGAAGCGATCTTCCAAGCGTTAGAGCAAGCCCTTGTTGCAGCAACGAAGAAAAAGTTTTACGAAGGTACACATTCAGAAGAAGCTCAACTTCGCGTTGAGATTGATCGTAAAACAGGTGATTACCGTACTTTCCGTCAATGGACTGTTGTTGCGGACGAAGATCATGAAATGCCAGCTTGCCAAGATGCAATTTCAGATGTAGATCCATCGAAATGGTCGATTGGTGATGTGCGCGAACTTGAAGTTGAGTCAATCGAGTTTGGTCGTATTGCTGCACAGATCGCAAAACAAGTGATTGTACAAAAGATTCGTGAAGCTGAGCGTGCATTGGTTGCTGATGCTTATGAATCGAAAGTCGGCGAGTTGATTTACGGTGAAGTGAAAAAGCAAACGAAAGATGGCTTTATCATTGATCTGGGCGATAACGCAGAAGCTTATTTAGCGCGTGAAGAAACGATCCATAAAGAAATTTTGCGTCCTAAACAACGTATCAATGCAATTTTATATAGCGTGAATCGTGAAGGTCGTGGCGCACAACTTTTGTTGTCTCGCTCACGTCCAGAAATGCTGATTGCATTGATGAAAAAAGAAATTCCTGAAATTTCAGAAGAAATCATTGAGATTAAAGCAGCAGCACGTCAACCAGGCGTTCGTGCTAAAATTGCAGTGAAAACTAACGACCACCGTATTGATCCTGTTGGTGCTTGTATTGGTATGCGTGGTACACGTATTCAAGCAGTACAACAAGAGTTAAATGGTGAGCGTATCGATGTTGTGGTGTGGTCTGATGATCCAGCGCAATATATCGCAAGTGCTTTAGAGCCAGCAGATGTATCTGGTATCGTATTAGATGAAGATGCACGCAGTGCAGACATCATTTTTGCGACCAATGATCAATTGGCGCGTGCGATTGGTTCACAAGGACAAAATGTTCGTTTGGCATCTGAATTGACGGGTTATAAACTCGACATGATGTTAGAAGAAGAGTATCGTGCTCGTCAGCAAAATGAAGCTCAACAATATCTCGATATGTTTGTTTCTCGTCTTGATATTGATGAAGATTTAGCAATGGCATTGGTTGAGATGGGCTTTACTTCATTAGAAGAAATTGCTTATGTTCCAGCTGAAACATTTGATGAAATCGAGCTTGAGGCTGATTTAGTTGAATTGTTACAAAGTCGTGCGAAAGAAGCTGCATTAACGGATGCGTTAAAACAGCAAGAAAATATTCAAGAGCCAAGTGCAGAACTTCTCGGTATGGAAGGTATGACGACTGAGATTGCATATGCATTGGCGGCGCGTGGTGTGATTACGATTGATGATTTGGCTGACCAAGCGACTGACGATATCTCAGATATCGAAGGTTTAGGTCATGACAAAGCAGGTCAGTTAATTATGAAAGCACGTGAATCATGGTTTAATTAGGAGATAATAGATGACGGACAAGTCGATTCAAGAGTTAGCGCTCAGCGTAGAACGTCCTGTAGAGAAACTCCTAGAGCAGGTTCGCGATGCAGGTCTACCACAGCGTAAAGCAGATGACATCATTACCACTGAACAGCAAGATACTTTGGTCAATTATTTGAAAAAAGTACACGGTCAGGAAAGTGGTAACACAGGAAAAATTGCGTTGAAACGTAAAACAACGAGTACTGCTAAAGTAACAAGTACATCGGGTAAAGCTAAAAACATTAATGTTGAAGTGCGCAAAAAACAAGTATTTGCGAAACCGAGCCCTGAGTTACTTGCAGCAGAAGCAAAAGCGCGAGCTGAAGCTGATCAGAAAGTACGTGTTGAACAAAAAACACGTGTTGAAGCTGAACAGAAAGCCCGTGATAGTGCTGAGCAAAAAGCTAATGCAACTTTAGAAGCAATGCGTGCAGAGCATACTTCTGACAGTTCAACACAAGCACCAGCTAAAACAGCTGTTGTCGTTAAAAAACGTAACAGCGACAAGATTATTAAAGCACCTGTTGTTAAGCCAACAGAAACGCCAGAACAGAAAAAAGCTCGTGAAGCTCAAGCGGCTCAGTTAAAAGCTACTGAAGAAGCTGTACGTCGTAAAGCTGCTGAAGAAGCACAACAGCGTACACTTGAGCAAATGCGTAAAATGGCATCAAAATATTCAAATGATGATGCTACGACTACGATTCGCGTGATTGATGACTCTCCTTTAGCTGCTGGTCTTGTTGGTCAAGCATATGAAGATTCATTCAACAAAGAAGACCGTGAAATCAAACGTGGTGGTGCAACTGCAAATCCGCGTGCTGGTAAGAAAAGCGGTCGTGGTGGCGATGCTCAAGCAGAGCAAAGTTTCAGTAAGAGCCATCACAAGCGTGGTTTGAAAACGAGCCAAGCGAATAAACATGGTTTTGAAAAACCTGTTAAGAAGCAGATTTATGATGTTGAGATCGGTGAGAAAATCATTGTTGCTGATCTTGCTCAAAAAATGGCAGTTAAAGTCCGTGAAGTAATCAAAACACTCATGAAAATGGGTGAGTTAGTTACTCAGAACCAAGCAATCGATCAAGATACAGCTGTACTTGTCGTCGAAGAGTTGGGTCATAATCCAGTTCTAGTTTCTGATACTCAAGCGGAAGACAACTTACTTGAAGCTGCTGAAGAAGCACGTGGTGAGCAAACAACTCGTCCGCCTGTTGTAACAATTATGGGGCACGTTGACCATGGTAAAACGTCATTATTAGATCGTATTCGTCGCTCTAAAGTGGCAGCTGGCGAGGCGGGTGGTATCACTCAGCACATTGGTGCTTACCATGTTGAAACTGAGAAAGGTATTATTACTTTCCTAGATACACCTGGACACGCAGCGTTTACGTCTATGCGTGCTCGTGGTGCGAAAGCAACAGATATCGTAGTTCTAGTTGTTGCTGCTGATGATGGTGTAATGCCACAAACAGCGGAAGCGATTGATCATGCTCGTGCAGCGGGTACGCCGATCATTGTTGCAATCAACAAGATGGATAAAGAATCAGCTGACGTTGACCGTGTACTTAATGAGTTGACTACAAAAGGTATCGTGCCTGAAGAATGGGGCGGTGATGTTCCAGTTGCGAAAGTATCTGCGCATTCAGGTGCTGGTATCGATAGCTTACTTGACCTTATCTTGATCCAAGCAGAATTGATGGAGCTTAAAGCTTCAGCAGAAGGCGCGGCACAAGGTGTAGTAATTGAAGCGCGTGTTGATAAAGGTCGTGGTGCAGTTACTTCTATTCTAGTACAAAACGGTACTTTGAATATTGGTGATCTTGTATTGGCTGGTTCATCTTATGGCCGTGTACGTGCGATGTCTGATGAAAATGGTCAACGTATTACTTCGGCTGGACCATCAATTCCAGTTGAAATTTTAGGTTTACCTGAAGCACCAATGGCGGGTGATGAAGTTCTAGTCGTAAATGACGAGAAGAAAGCACGTGAAGTTGCTGATGCTCGTGCAGATCGTGAACGTCAAAAACGTCTTGAACGTGCAAGCTCTATGCGTCTTGAAAACATCATGGCGTCTATGGGTAAGAAAGATGTTCCAACTGTGAATGTATGG
>Ga0209727_1000859_pt1 | contig 29195 bp, 30 predicted proteins | sample RifGroC1_FD_183995 | JGI IMG/M metagenome (GOLD analysis project Ga0209727, IMG submission 183995) | Groundwater microbial communities from Rifle, Colorado, USA - Groundwater C1 (SPAdes) (version 2) | ecosystem: Environmental > Aquatic > Deep subsurface > Groundwater | place: Rifle, Colorado...
TATTAGTATAACTAATAGCATTTGCATTGTTTCCAGTTAAACTTTCCACATTACACATTAACATTTGTAAATTCTGAGCACCAGTTCCTTTAAAATCAATTACAATATCAGTATCATTCTTAAATATAATTTTCTCAGTATATACTGTTCCAGTCATATTGACAGTAACTTTCCCTTTAATATAAACAGAAAATTTAGCAGGAGCAACCATATTAATTCCTGCTTTTAATGTTGTGTCTTCATTATATGTACCAGGAAATATAAATAAAGTAGTTCCAGATGTAGCTTCTGTAATTGCTTTACTAATTGTTAAATAAGGTTTATTTGCACCACCATTGCCAGTTGTATCATTACCGTTTTTACCAACATATAGATAATTACTTGGTTCTACTTTAGCAGATTCCACTAAATTATTAAAATCAGATTTACTTACACCTACATTTATTAAATTTACATTATCTCCATAACCCATATTTTCACCTCTTTCTATATTTTATTATTCATATCTTGAAACAATATATGTAGTTGCGCCAGATATAGTAACTTCTTCACTAGGAATACCACCAATATCTGCTTTAAAATATTTTTCTGGAGGGACAGTAATATCTATTCCATTGACATTAAATATTCCTGTATTTACTGCATCAGTATTATATAATTCAATAGTTGAAATATTTGTAGAAAAAGTTAAAACATTTGCAATGGCATCAGTTTCGGTTAATTGCTCTTGAAGAATATTACCTACTTGTTGAGTATAAGCAGGATTGGTAATTGTAAAAATTTCATTCCCTGATATATCTTTATTTACTATGGCATTTGTAGTTCCAGGAATGGTTTGATCGATTCCTATTTTACCAATAATATTACTTCCAGTGTTTAATGCGGGCAACGATATAATTGATATACCAGTATTTTTTAAAACATTATAAATTCCACTTAACCAACCTCTAATACCAACTGCACCAGAAGGGGGAGATATTCCTATTGCATCTGTACCGTATTCTTCATATAATTCCCATCCTGTGTCAGTGAAAATATATTTTAATTTATCTCCATCTAATTCTTGAAAAATATCACCAAGGTCTGAGTGAGTTGGTTTAGGATCTAGCGACGAACCGTAATAATTGTTTAAATGTTTATAGTGAGATGCATTTCTTACTGTCATATTGATTTATCACCTTCTTTTTTATATTGATTTATTGTTGTTTTAATATTGATTTTTATATTGTTTTTAATATTTATTGTTTATTTATTAATTTAAACAAAACACTTGACAGTCCAATATTAATCATATATACTTACCATTAATAAAAGCAGGTTGAAAAAATACTTCCCGTAGGGAATTGAAACAAATTTAATATGCTATTTGTTAACATTTATTAACAAACATCTTAATCAATCTGCTTAAATAAAAGACTCTGCTAAAAGACTCCGACAATAAAATGTAGGGTCTTTTATTTTGTCCAAAAGTTTCAATCCCTTTTACAATTATATAATTAGAAAGGATAAGTATTATGTCTAATAATCTTAAACAATGCTTATTTTGCGGAAAATCTTTCCCTCCAATAGTAACTAGACAAAAATATTGTTGTGATAAATGTAGAGATATTATGAAGCAAAGGAAATATAGATTGCAACGAAAATTAGAGGGAAAATGTCCTCAATGTGGAAAGGAGATGGATTATCCGGTTAGTAGATGGAAAACAAAAGATAAAATTAGTTATTGTAGTGAGTGTAGGGAATATTATAAAAAGCATAGAGATAGTAGGTTAGAGAATTAGGTTAGATAATTAATAATATAAAAGCGAATTTTATTATGAAATTTGTAAAAAATAAGAGTAGGGAAGAGGTGTTTATTCTCTAAACCTACTCTTATTAGTAAATAATTATTATTTTAGTATTCTGTCAAGTCTTTTATTCATATGATATAATTTTAAAGTCAGATTTACCAATTTCACCTTCATATTTTATTTTAACAGATTTTTTTAATTTATCAATACTACCTGAAATAGTTAAACCATAATCTTTAAAAGATATTGCAAATATTTCATTTTTAATCCATATAACTTTGCAAGTTTCTGATTTTAATTGTGGTTTAATTATTTCTTTCTCAATTATATTTTTTTCTTCAATAATTGCATCATTATAATTTGATTCATTAATTTCTTTTTGTTCCATTTTTTTTAACATTATTTTACTCCTAACTTTGCAGTTTATATAACTATCTGTATTTTTAATACATTGGTTTTCGTAGCACCATCTTACAAATATGCAGTTATCATTAATCAAATTGCAAAAAATACTATTTTCTTTTACTAATCCATATTCACAAGTCATAATAATATTATATTTAATAATATTTACGAAACTGTTAAAGTAGCAGTTGTTCCCACAGTGTTTTTACTTGTAATAGTAACTGTTAAAATAGAACTTCCAGCCGCAACGGTTGTGATTATCCCTGTATGTAATCCAATTGTTGCCGTTCCTGCCGTCCCACTAGAAAAACTAAGATCGGCAACTGGGGCAATAAAAGCTGCATCACCATTAGTAGGAACTGCCCAAACTTGTAAAGTTGATGTACTAGGATGTGTCATAGCAATTGTATCGTCTGCAATAGCTAAAATATTTACATTATCATACCAATTAGCAGAATCTAAAACTTCAGTAATAGTAGCATAAACACCTGAACTAGAGCAACCTGCAACAGCAGAAGCTAAAGCCATACCTTTAATTGGAGTGCTAGAAACACCAGTAGTAGTTAAATTTAAGGTAGCAGTACCGTCTAACTGAAGTCTGGGAATTTCTACTAAACATTTGCCGACAAGGGTAGAAGTGCTAACATTACTAGGATCACCAGAAAACATTTGTGCTTCAACTACAGTTCTAACAATTGAAGGAATCATATTTGCATTTACAGTTACTTGTCTAGCTGCTGAATCTGCTTTATAATATCTAACACAAACAGTTCCAGTAGATTGACCAACAAGTGTAAAATCTTTAGTTGAAAAAGTAAATCTTTCAGTTGTCCCATCTGATAATTCGGCCCATCCATATATTGTCCCTGTAGATGTTGCAATAGGAGTACCTAATACACTACCTGCACCTGCTGTTAATGTAACATTTTCTTCTTCCCAAACATTAGCACCAGTTACAACTGAAGAACCTACAGTTTTTGCAATGGAAGTAAGGTTGAATTGCTGTTCTTCCTGAGCAAGAGAAAGTTGACCAGTATGGTAATATACCATTTGCAAAGCATTTCCTTGACCAGCATTAATATTCTGCGAACCAGTAGAAATTTCAATTGAACTACTCAATAATGTCTTACCAACCCATAAAAGATTATCATTAGAATCATAGTTAAAAGTTTTACCTACCAAAATGTTCACATAGATTCGTTACTTCTATGCAGTTCTCAATTAAATAATTATAATATTTAACATGAACTTCTCATACTTTCATATGAGTGCAGACTATATCATCATCCTTATTATATCAATAAAACATAAATAATAAGGAGTCTCTCGTTTCGAGTCACTTGACCCTACTCCCCTTATGAGGGATAGTCGTTGAACAGTATCCTATTCGGATATATGCTGCTGAAGACCCATTATCAAAGCACTTAGGATTTAACCATATGCTATCCTAACTAATTTTTTCTACTTTCGTAACATTCACGTTTAGGCATATTTCATCCTTGCGTTGTAGTTAGTTAGGCTCTTAGGGATTGCCAGACAATTGTTGAGATATGGGATAGATTATTGTCCTTCATCTATCACTACATACAGATTGCTCTATATGCGGAGTTGTTAATTAGTTACTCCACAAATAAACTTTTTGTTAATTGTCATATTAAATTCCTCCTTATTATATTATTATTTTATCATTATAATAAATTTGATTAAATTGAGAACATTCTATAGAATAGTTTTCAAAATCAAATTTTATCCAAGAGTGTCCATTATTTAAATAATCTTTAGACATATTAAATACATCAATAATTATATTATCATTGGGTATATAATCTTTTTTAGAAATAAATCGTATTAATTTCCATCCTTGATTTTTTAAATAATAATATCTATTTATTTCTTTTTGTAAAAATTCTTGTTGAGTCATATCGCCCATCTTAACTCTCAAATCATGCCCTGAACCATCATATTCAATATAAATTTTTTCTTCAGGAAATGCTATGTCTAACAAACAATTATCAATAGGATAATTTAAATCTCCTTTTAATAAATCACATAAATAAATTTGTTGCTTTGAAGCTATACCACTTTTATTTTTATATCGTGTTTTTAATGATGCTGATATACTTTTATATTTAATTTCTTTAACTTTCATCACATGTGTTACGCCATATTTTCTCATACATGTTACTTTAATTTTATCTTTATACTCGTTAGTTTGTGAATAATGCTCAACTCCATATTTATCTAAATTTGTTGCTTTAGTTTTATCTTTTATTTCTTGATTCTGAGCAACATGTTCACACCCATATCTATCCAATACTGTTTCTTTATATTTAATTTTAAATTCATCTGTTTGTGAATAATATTCAACACCAAAATTATTCATATTATATTGTCTTATTTTTTCTTTAATATCTTTATTTTGAAAAACATTTTCATAACCATATGTAATTAAATTACTTTCATTTCTTTTCTTAACCAAACATTCATCTTTACTGCAACAATCTTTTTTAATTATTCCTTTTGCATTACTATTTAGATATTCTCTATATTCCTTTCGTATATCTTCTCCACAGTAATCACATTTTACGTCTATATAATTTTTACTATTTTCTGGTAAATCATAAACATTAACTTTTAATTGTGTCCCTCTTGGTATACTTCTACCCCATTTCCTATCTACTCTTAAAGATTCTAAATCATAATCTTTATCTTCATAATATTTAATATTTTTACTATTTAAAGTTATATATACAAAATCACTTATTAACATTTTATTGCACCTCCATACAATAATAAATACAAAAAAGGAATGTACTGGAGGGTACATCCAATTAAGTTCATGACACCTAATCTTCTTTTTGTATTCTAAATCTAAACTTTTGCACTTTCAATCTTACTTTTAAATTCACCATAATCAATAATTACATCAGAATATTTTTTACTTGATAATTCACTCATCCAATGATCAATATCTTCTTTAAAACTAACAAAACCACTCATAGAAGCAGTTTTGTAAATTTCATAATGTAATTTATAATCATATCTTTGAAGTATTTTAGTAAATTTTCTTATAGTGAGATTATGTATTTTTTTATTATCTACTTCATTAAGTGCAAGCATTACACATATAATTTGATCTTCTAATGAAGATATTTTCTTTTTATTTCTATTCATAAATTCTTGTGCTTCTTTTAAAGCTGCTTCAACTTTTGGATCTATATAAGTATCATCGTAATCAGGAATATTTTGAAGTAATATTATTTTTTTAATATTATCAAAATCATTTTTATTTACTGTTATATTTTTATATTCACTATATTCATCTTCCAAATTAAAAATAAAATTAATTTTATCATTTTCATCTTTAGCGTATTTAATTTGGTCATAATTTATATTCAAACATATTTTGAATATTTCAAGCAACATCATTAAATAAACTTTTCCATTTTCATCTTTTTCAAAAGTATAAAATAAAAAATCTAAATATGACATTTTTATTATATTTGGATCAGGTATTTTATTTTTTTCAAAAGTTAAACAATTTACACTTATAAAGAAATTTAAATAATCTACAACTTTTACCGGATATATTAATAATTCTTTATATGGAACTGGTTTATCATAAGTAAAATATTCTTCTAATTCATTTTCTTTAATCATTCCTACACCGTCCTAGTAGATAAGAAAAAAGTATATCCTGAATAATTATTATTATAAGATACAATATTAATAGATGAATTTTGTGTTAAATATAATAAACCAATACCACCACAATCAAATCCATTTAATGAATTTAAAATTTCTTGAACCATTACTAAATATCGAAGTTTATTATCTTCTAAATCTACTATAGTATTATAAGTAATTGCTTCAAATCCTATATGTGTTCCAGTAATATAAATATTATCTGGTTTAAATCTAGGAATAAAAAAACGAAGTTCTGAACGAACTTTATCTATAATATTATTATTAAAAGGATATTTATAAATTTTTTGCTGATTTAATGGATCATCACCTTTACCAGTCAAATTAACAATTTCTTCTATAGGAACATCTGGTAAAGAAGGTGATAGAGCATCAGGTGTGTCGTATGCAATGCAACGCATTAGATTTTTGTTTTCTACTAATTTATTACCTATATTTGACAATATATTTCCAGCATTTAATAATTGTATAATATCTGACATTATCACCATCTCACTTTAATTTTATGATTAATATTCAATGAACAAAAAGAGAAGGTGAGAGGTGTTATCCTCCAAATCCTTCTTAATTAAAATTTATTTTAATTAAAACAAACTCTTTAATTTAATAATATTCTCAACAAACATACCATTACTATTATCCGTTGCCCTCAAAGTAATATAATAAATATACAAATTAGCAGTAATACTACATTGATCTCCATCAATAATATTTAACGTGTAAGCATTTGTCGGCGTAGTACCTGGAATCACACTAAAAGTAAATTCAGCATTTTCAACTAAAATTCCATTATTATATTTTTTTGTTATATAATTTTGAGAGTAACCTTTAATAATATCAACACTACCTAACAATTCATAAGTTATATTATCTTGTGGTAATTCAATCACATTTATATTAATAACCTTATAAACACTACTATCACTCACTAAACTAACAGTAATATCACAACTATCAATTACATCTTTTGCAGTAACTAATCCATTTTCATCAATAGTTGTAATCAATTCATTACTACTTGTAAAAGTTAAAGATGGAGTAGGGAAGATGAGTGTTCCATTATCGAACACATTAATATTAAGTTGTAGAGTAGTTGATTCTTGAATATCTATTGAATTTCCATTTAATATTGAAATAGTATAAACATGTTCAATTTGCACTTCCTGACTATATTGAATCTCCATTTTCAAAATCCCAGGTTCAACTATATCATTTATGTCTTTAATCTCATACGATTGAATACCAATTTTATAAATCTCGCCTCGTTTTATTTGTCTTGTAATTTCGTTATTTGAAATTTTTAATATGATAGTAGTTGATGGAGATTCTATGTATGTAGTTTGATCAGTATCTAAATTTATATTAGATTGTATAATATAAGGAATTTCATGTAGAGTGTGAGATTGATCGTAGTAGTTTAGTGTGTTGTTGTTGCATCTAGTAATTATGCCAACTTCTGACACTTGAGAAGTAGTATCTGTTTCAGTACATATCCATTTAGAATTATCAAATTCTACAATATCACCAGTATTAATAGTCTCATTTGGATAGCATAATAATCTTTTTTTATTTGGATTTTTTATAATCGAACTTTCTTCAACAATACGAACATTTCTATCAACATCATTAATTTTTACTAGATTATAACTTGTAGAATTTTTAAATTCAGTTGATATTATATTTTTCATATTGTTTACGTATAGTGATTTTCTATCTATTCCTCGTCTTGCTTGATAATCAGTCCACCAAGTCAATAAATATCAACCTCCTATAAATTTCTAACAAATTATAATATGGTATATAAGAGGAGATTTTATTACTCCCCTTATATTTGTTTAGTAATTACATACTTTCTCTTTTACCAATAATTTTTAATACTGAACCATCTGCTGCTGAATTATAATGTAAAACTTTACAATATTCTTTAAAGTTTTCTAAACTTTGCCCTGCTGCTAATTCTATAGCACCATCTTCAGTTACTAAATTATCCAGGTTTATTGTTACAACATTAGCAGATGTATTACTAATCAGATAGAATCCACTTACATCAAGAGTAACGCTTTGTGCTGCAATATTTGCTACCAGTTTTTTGCTTACATACCCAGTTATATTTGCCATTCTTAACATTCCTCCTAAATTTTATTTTAATATTTTTTAATACACAGAACCTTTTGTAATTCTCCTCCAATTATTGTCAGAAATTGTATTTGCAGAATTAAGATAATACAAGTATGTTCCATCATAATGTACAATTTGACCAACTACAGTACCAATGGTTCCTGAAACTCCACCTGTAAGATTAACTTGTGCAAATGCACCATTAGCCATAGTTTCAGTAGTAGCAATAGAATTTCCTGCAATACCTTTAGTATCGGCAGTAAGCACTACAGTATCTCCTGCACCATCGACAGCCCCAACACCTTGAGTATCACTTGTAGTAATAGCTAAAGCCAATGCTGTTACTGCATCTGCTTGTACACAATCAACTCCAGGTGTAGTTGTTCCAAGAGTTACGGCATCAAAAATATTAGAACCTGCCGTAAATGTTTCTGTAGTAGCGATTAAATCACCTGCTACTCCACCAATTAAAGCAGTTATTACACAATTATTTACTGCAAAAACTGCTGCTGTGACCTGAGTATGAGCAGTATTTACACTATCAGTCCCATTAATTGCAGTAACAATTGCGACTTTCGCAGTAGCTAAATCAGTACCAACAGACACTTCTCCGTCTGCATTAGCTGTGCCATCTGGAACAAATGTATACACTTTAGTACCAATTGTCATTGTATTACCAGCAGTAGGTTGTGTGTCAATTGTTAATGTTCCTTGTGATTTTGTTGAAACTGCTTCAATATCAACTGCAATATTATCACCAGTTATAGTTTGCATTGCATCTGCACAAAATTCATAAACATCATCACCAATTGTAACTGTCTCACCATCAATTACTACACCGTTAATCGTAAGAGTACCTGTAGCAGCTACTGCATTAACAGGAGTTGCCTCTGTAGGAATATGTAAACTAGATGTTTTATTAATATCTGCGCCGCCTGCTGTTATAGCTACTCCATTAAATTTAGGAGCAGTAATATCAAGTGTATTAACTTTGTTGTTTGCATCTGTTACAACTGCCTTACCAGCAATTACTGTACCTGGAGTAACATTTATTAAAGAATCTTCAGATGCACTTTTAAATTCAAAATCACCCATAATTAACCTCCTTATTATATTTATTTATTAACCACCAGATTTATAAAAATTAGAATATAAATATCCATCATACAAATAATCATTAACTTTTAATTTTAATTCTCTATCATATTGAGTTTTTAATTTACTTAATACTTGAAGTTTATCAGAAGGACTAAATAATTTAAAATCTTTATCTGAAAGATTTAGTTTCAATAAATTACCATTATTTATTATTTCATCAAACCAAACTTTTCTCATATAATCTGCTAAAATCCATTGCTCTTCTTCTGTCAAATCATTCGTAAATAATTCTAATGTATCATCTCTAATTAAAGATTGTTTGCATTTTTTAAATAATACTATAGCTTTTGAAAGTGTTAATTTATTTTCAATAAGCATATTTTCTTCATCTAAAGAAGTTAAATCAAAATCATCAATTTCATGCATAAATTTTTGAAAAATCAAGTCATAAGAAACACTCATATAATCACCTATTTATTCTTTTCTTGGTTTTGTTTATTAGCTTTTTCATCTTCTTTCATAAGACTAATCTTAACTTTAGTTTCATCTTCAATGGTATTAATTACTGAACCTCTTAAATTATCAAAATCTCCAATTGCTAATTCAGCTAATAATTCCTTATTACCATCTGGAAGTTTTGTAATTTCTTCTTTCAATTCTTCAGCATCTAAATTTGCTAACATACGTTTCAATTCAGAATGTAATTTTATATCCTCATGTTTTAAATTTAAAATTCCTAATGAATCAAATACTTTTTTATCTGGAACATAAATATCTCCAGTTTGAATTAAATCACTAGTGTATGCCATATTTTCTAATTCTACATAAGGCAATGAGGCAGGAGCAGCGATTTTTATTAAATTAATAGGTCTTCCATTTAATTGAATCCAATGGATTCTAGAATTGGAGTTATTAATTATTCTAACTTTTGTATCTGGATCAATTGTATTGATTATGTCGTTTAATTTAGTGTTTGTTTTTGCCATAAAAATAAATCATCCTTTTTTATATTGTTATTTTTAATAATATAAAAGGAGTGATTTATTCCACTCCTTTTATAAAATAAATATATTAATTTTTTTTAAATTATAGTCAACATTTAAAGGGCAACATTCCTATACATAGTGTACATATTGCTATAAACAATAACTAAACCAAATTTTTTATACGCATTGAAATCTATACTTCTATCGGCATTTTCAGTTTCCGTAACAATAGTTTCTCCCTCAAATGCAACTTTTACAATTTTGCTTTCATTGGTTACAACAATAATAGCATATTGATCACTTAAAACTTTAGCAGTGTTACCATCATCAGCAAAAGCGTTAGGCAATACAACAACACTTGCACCTCTAAATTTACCAATTCTACCAAATTCTCTGCGTTCAGTTCTATCCATATCACTTACAAACCCAGGTGTTTCTTCAATAGTACCTGCAAAAGTAGGAGTACAGAAAATTACAACATTATCACCATAAGATTGTACATTAGTAATCAATTGACCCATTTGACTAGGAACAAAAGCATTAGCTTGTACTTTCATATTGGCAGATAAACCAGTAAACGAGGCAATTAAAGTAGTTTGAATTTGAAGATTAATTTTTTCCATAATACCATCTACTATAGCATTAATTAAATCAGTCCAGTCCACAACCCCGTCTAAAAAACGCTCAAATTCGACATAAACTGCACCACCATATGCTTCCATAGTCATATTAATATAATCAACATCTAATCTTGTTCTTTCAATTACACCACCTAAACCAACTTTGGTGATGAAATTAAGTAAACCACGCTTACCTTTTTTAGTTTTAAATTTAGGTTTTTGTCCTTGATCTAACATTTGATACTCAACAAAACCACCATAAGCATCATCAACTCTCTTAGGTAGAATTTCATCTACATTTTCTTCAACTAATTCAAAAATTTCATTTTTATTTTTCCTGAAACTTTTATATCTATTCTTACCATCAGGTACTAATTCCTTAAATGCATTTCTCAATGCTTCGTTCTTTTCGGCAGAAGTATATGTAATACCATCTGCAATTGAATCATTTCTATCATATGTAGCTTTTGCTAATTCAAAATATTTTCTTTCCATATTAACTAATTCCTCCTTTAATATTTATATTTGTATTTTATTACTTAGGATTTTGTGCAGACAAACATTAAGGCAGATTCTCCAGCAGGTAAAGTCACAACTCTAGTTGCTTGTAATTCAACAGCAGCACCAGCATTTTGAATAGGCTCCAATTCAATTTGACCATTAGTTGAGGGATAAGCATAAACAGCAGTACCAGCAGTAATAGCAGCAACAATAGCAGCATAATTTGCATAATCGCCATCATCATATTTAAAATTGTTAGTATCAAACATATCACCAATCTGTAAACGATAAATTCTAGGCAAAAATTCATTTAGATTCAATCTAAAATTACCAAGAGACATATCACTTTCATCATACATTTTTTCTACACATGCAACTAAACCAATTCTGTCAGTTGCAGCAGCAGGTAAATCAAGAGTTTTTGCATAATGATTTTCCACTAAAAGAAAACCATTTTGACATGCTGTAGCAGCAAAATCAGTTGCGTCTAAAGCATATTGGATATTATGTTCACCTGTTTTTACACCTGCTACTTTTCTTAAATTCACAATGCCATATCTTCCTGTTACTACGTTATTAACATTAGCCATAAATTAATTCCTCCTTAAATTTATTTTATTATTTTTTAGATATTAATGAAGTCCAATCTTCTTTTTTCTTAATAGAAAAATTAAAAATTGGAATCTCTGTTTCAGTTTTCTTTTTAGTTTTAGAAAATTTTGTAGATAATTCTTTTGAAGCATATATAAGTTTAAATTCTTTTTCCATTTCTTCAATGGATAAATCTTTGTCTTGGATAGATTGAATTTCTTCAGCAGACAATACTTTAGAAAAGTTTTCAATTAATTCTGCTTTAAGTTGTTTTTGCTGTGTTTCAAATGCTTCTTGTTGAGCGATTTCTATATTTGATTTGAATTCTAATAAGGCAGAGTTAGATTGAGTAAGAGTTTCGTTAGAATTAATAAGAATTTCATTTTCTGATACTAAAGCAGAATATTTAATTTTATAATCTTCTAATTCAGGTTTAATATTTTCATACTCAACAGTAATTGCTTCAAATTTTGTCTGAATATTATTCTTTTCTACTTCAAGAACATTGAATTTCTCATTAATTTCATCAATCTTATTAATTGCATCTACATCTGTATTATTATCTAATTTTGAAAATTCTTCTGTTAATTCTTTTTCCTTTGAAGAAACAGCATAGTCAATTGCTTCTTGAGGGAATAAGTTAAACATATTTACAGATTCACCATCAATAAAATCGACAATTTCAAATTTCTTTCTTTTTTTTGTTGCGAAGTCAATCACAACACTATCACCATTCATAGAATACATAAATCCATAAAGATTATAATTATCTTGTCTATCATAGGCAAATACTTCTGTCTCTGAACTGTTAACATAAGAGTATTTTGAACACTCATCTCCCCATCTATCTCTATACTTCTCTACATTTAAAGTATTTGCAATTTCTTCTTGTTTTTGAGAAGTTAGTAAAGCAAAATATTCTTCAATCTTTTCTTGTAATTGTTCAATAGACAATTCTTCAATATTAAAATTTAAAGATTCTAGAGTAAGATTATACTGTTCTAATAATTTTGTTTTTTCTTCCACATCATTACCTCCTTTATTATTCATTAATTCTTTATCACCCCCTTCACTAGGGGTATTTATTAAATTGCTAATTTGATTATTAAATTCAAATAGCAAATTGTTAAACTCAGATTTAAATTGTTCGTTAAAATTATATTTATTTACTATTACTGAAGCTTGCTCAAAACAAGGTTCTACATTATTTTCACCAATTTCTCCATTCTCATTTTTATCTTTTCCAAGTAAACAAAGTGCAGAATACTCAAATAAATTTATCTGAAAGTTTCCACTCTCTTTAATTGAAAAATCACTTACTGATATTTCCATACTTTGGTTAATTCCATCATCAATAACTTTTTGTATTTGTTCAGGATACCTACCTGCCCAAAGTACAACATCTGCTTGAAGATATTTATGTATTACTCCATTATCTTCAAGTTCAACCCATTGTGCGTTATGATTTTCTTTTACTACACCATAAGGGACTGTTTTATCTTTTAATACTAGAGTATTACCTTGCCATTCAATTGCAATATCATGTCCACCAAAATTATTTTTATCAGGTAACCAATTACCAACTATAGGTATTAATGATAGACTAGGCATTGCATTAGTAAATGCTAATTCTGTAATATCAGATAAATTTCTATTATCACCTTGATAAGCAATTAAAGCAGTACCTTCAACAAATTCAGAATTGTTAACTTGTACAAAATCATTATTAAATTTCACTTTCAAACTAGGATGATTATTCATATGTCACCACCTTTACTAATTAATTATTTAAAACATTAATTTATTACTAACAACACATTTACTTTTATCAATTTGATTAAAATTAAATTTATTATTAGTATCAATAATAAAAATCCAACATTGTTTATTGTCAATATTGGATTCCTGAAATAGTTTTACTTCTTTTTGAAGTTTATTTTTTTCTTGCTCATCAAAACAATATATAAATATTATAATCACCTACTATAAATTATCTTTTATTTGTTTCACCATCTCTAGCAATAATCCCACCATCACTTAATTTGTCATCAGCAATATTTGGTCTTCCACCTTCATCATCATCAGAATTTCCAGACTGATTCATATTTTTAGGAGCAACCCAATTGTCTTTTGATTTAATTAGATTTTCATATTCTAATGTTGCATTATAACAATCACTTGAATGTCCTACCTTTGTAATTAAAACATTCAATGAACCTCCTATTGTAGTTAGTTTATATTCATTATCAATTATTTCTTGTTGATTATACCAAGTTGTTTTCCATATATTTAATTTAAAAGTATATTTTTTGCGTAAGTTTACATTGCTAATTCTATAATTAAACCAACTCTGTATTTTATCTAACATGCTAAAAACTATTGATTGGATATAAATTAAATTCTGTGCTATACCAACAGATGAATTTGTACTTGAACCTCCAAGTAATAAAGGATTCGCTCCTGCTTGCATATATGCCATTGATTTAGCAAATTCAGCTAAGTTAGTTTTTTCATTTTGTATACTTCTAAATGGAATCTCACGTAGAGGATATGGCGATCCAGTTATAGTAACTTTATCAGAAACCCCAGAAGCTACAACATTTACCCATTGAGACACAATATCTGGTTCTACTAAAGGAATTCCTGTTTCTTTATCGTGTGGAAATTCAATATTAATGAGTTTTATTGAATCATCCCTAGAACTCTCAATCTCCTCATCAATCAAATCATTTAATAAATACAATTCAGTAAATAATTGACTATATAATGGCAAAAAGAAAGTATCATTATCTCCACCTAATTTAATACAACATACTTTATCACTGGGTAGGGGTTGCCACTCTGGATACCTTAATCTATCTGAATTAGTTTTATATTTATTGTATAATATTTTAAATTCATCAGGATATATTTCTTCCCATGCGAATTCAGAAAGTTCACTATCCCTTAATAATTCTTCAAAATATTTAAAGTTAAATTCTACAGTAAATTGTCCTGATTTTATTGAACGCAATCTAACATATTTTATGGGCAAATCCCATAAATAAGGGAAATTACCGTCATTCTTTTCAAATCCACAATAACCACCATATCTAACTAAACTTTCAATGATTCTACGTCCAGTTTTTTTTATATCTATATTATCAATATATTTTCTAACAGTAGAAAATTCATTATTAAAATTTTTTAAAATTTTATTTATTACTTCCTGTAATTCTTCTTCAGATAATTCTTTTGATGTTTGATTAGCAATTTCTTCTTTTAATTTTTGCATTGTAGAAAAATCAGGTTGAAGATAATTATCTAATGTAGCCATATTTGTAGTTAAATTAACTAATACTTTATACATTCCTTCAGGTGCATATAAATTATCTGATAAATCAAGTATCTCATTTTGATATTTTTGTGGATTGCCTAACCATAATTTTATTTTATCAATTGTTACATTTTTTAAATTTCTACGTTTATTTGTAAATAATCCACCTATTCTTGATAGAGAAAAGTTTTTTGCTGATTCCCATGATTTTTTTAATGAGAATAGGGTAGGGGAGAGGTTTTGATTATTGGGTATTTGGTCTGACATTTAAAACCTCCTTTCTGTTTATTTATTATCTTCTTGCTCTTGATGATTTGTTTGCTATAGCAAAATATGATGATGGGGAGATGTTAGTGTTTTTCTTTTTTCCCGTAATATGTTTTCTTCTTAATTCTGATAAATACCATGCAAGCATAGCTATACAATAAGCTCTATCATCATATAATCTACCTACTCTATCATCCCTTAAATCATATCTATAATTACCATTTGTTCCATCATATCTATACATGTTAACTAATTCTTCTTTAGCTAAATCAATATTTTTTAAAGCTAATTCTTCATCAAAAGATAATTTATATGATTTTTCACTATCGGCAAAAGTTAAAAATCCTTTCATATCATAATCTTCAGTAAAACTTATTAAATCAAGATTTAACATTTCAATAAGTGCGTCAAATAACATTTTTTTATATTTTTGTGGTGAAAGCAATTTAATTTTATCAACCGCATTTGGAAATTTTGAAATATAATCTGATGATTCAATTTTATCAATTAAACCTTTATGTTTAATTCCAGTATTATCAGTCCAATCTTCCATAAGATAATCTGCAATATTAACACCACCTCCACCACTACCTGCATCAATGCAGATAGTTTCTATATTTTCATAGTCAGCAGATTGTTTACCATTATAATCTAAAATCATTTGTTTTAAATGATTTACTTGTTCTGGTGTTCTCATTGGTGTTTTCTTTTTCTTAGCAATATCAACAAAACTTACACCATTGCATATTTCCATTTTATAACCAATATTATCATCAAATATAATCTCTCCAACCATTGTAATAGCATTGTCGTAAGATCTACTAGGGTCATATGCTAATGCAAATTTTCTATTACTATCATTAGCAAATACAGGTTTTCTTAATTGAGAATTTCTAATAAGTACAGATCTTTTAATAATTTGCTTATCAGAGCCTTCCGTAGTAAAAATATTTTTGTATTCCCTCATTCCCTTGTCGTAATTCTCACGCATGGCATTATCTATTGTTTGTTGACTAAGTAATGGAACTGGATATAATTTTCCATTAAAAGTTGCATTTATTACTACGTCAGAATTTATATCTGCTACAAAATAATTAGAATCACCAATCATCATTTTTTGTGCATATTCTCTATATATTCTAAAAAAAAATGTATCTGTACTTGATGCTGAAGATGCAAATATTGCCTGGTTTGGAAATTGTCTTGGAAATGTTGATACATCAATATCTCCACCAAGTCTAAAACTACTGTTTTGAGTAATAAATGGTAATGATGCAGTAAATAATTCATCTGGAGCAAAACCACTTTCATCATAAAAATTGCAATTTGAGCGTTTTGAACGAATATTATTAATTGCTCCATTTAATGAATTTACTGCGCTTCCGTTATAAAGGTTATATTCAAAAGAACTTGGATTGTGTGTAAAACCATCTTTATTGGAGGCACTTTTTACAGTTTCATTTAGAAAAACATCTGTTAAACCAGTAAAAGATGCAATTTCTTTTTTTGCTATTTTTTCAATTTTTGAGAACATTTCTTGACTTTGACTTCCAGATCCAGCTAAAATATAAGCTTGAAAATTCGGTATAAGCAAACTTTTTGCCATTAAAAAAGGTGAACCAAGCGTAGTTTTTCCTGATGAACGCCCCATACACCAAACACAATTAGGAGTATACCAACTTTTTAAAAATACAAATTTTTGAAAATCAAGAAGATCTAATCCGAAAAATCTTTCTGCAAAACGTACTGGAAATTTACGTCCCCAATTAACTATTTCTGCAAGTTTTAAATATCCATCAATTTTTCTTTGTGACATAGTTTTTTTATTCATTAACTATGTCACCTTCTCTAATTTTTATTTTTAATAATCTATTTTCTTCTTCTAATTTTATATTTTTCTTTTGTAAATTTTGAAGTAAATTACGTTGTTCATTAATCATAAAAGTATAATCATTTTCATCAAATTGTAATTGTTTTAAAATACTATTATTACTAATATCTGCTACCTGTTTCATTCCTTCGCAAGTTTCTATATCAAAAAGATTTACTTCCACTTCCATAAAACCTTTTTCTTGAAGTTGTTTAATAATTCCAGATAAAGTACCTGCACCTTTAGATTTATTGGTTGCATGATTAACTGAGATTCCATTATCTTTAGCCATAGCAAGAATAGCACGATATATTTTATCTTTAGTTTCAAATAAAGACTTAACTCCACCAACTTGATTTTGAACGTTACTTATATCACTAGTCATCAATGTTAATGCTTGATTAAGTTTATCTATTTGATTAAAACTTTTAACTATTTCGATTACTATAGGCAATTTAAAAGAATCTTCAAGTGTTGATTCATCAAGAAAATCAACTAGAGTATTATAAAGATATTTTTTATCCATTGGATTATCGTTTTCAAATGGATCATAACCAACCATGCGAATTACATCTTCTTTATTACGTTGGTCTTCTTCATTTGTATCTAATTTTATCTCAGTCTCAAATATATTAATATTCTTATCAGATTCTAATGGAGTTGATTCTGAAAATGTTCGAGATCCATATTGTGGCAATGAATTTACTTTTTGAAAATATATCTGTGCAATGTTACTATTACTATTATTTGCTTGTTGTTCTGCACTATAATATAAACTTGATTCAAAATATACATCAAGTAATCTACATAAAAAATATAATGCAATTTTACAATCATCATATTTTTTAACCAAATATTCGTATAAATCTACACAACATTGACGACATACAACCATTCGTTGATTATTTGCTTTTAATATTATTGAATTAGATTTGTAAAAATCTTTATCTTGATTTTTTTCTTGTCCACAACAAACACATTTAAACATAACTTTTTCTTTTTTAGGTTGTGGCATAATTGCCACAGTTTTTTTCACTCTAGGAATAAACGCCACACTCCTTTAAATAAAAAATTAACTAACATCTAACAAATCTTTATATTTTCCATTATAATAATTATTAACAAATTCTTCAAATTGTTTTTGCGTATTATTACCATATCCAAACTCCATATGGAATCTAAAGTGGATATTCTCATTTAAACAAACTCCAAAAGGATGCCTATAATGAATTTCTAAACATTTATTAATTAATTTTTTTAATTCATCTTCAGTATAATCACTTATATTATCATATAAAACTAATCCAGTTTCTTTTAAAGTATCTTGTATAATATTATCAAATGAATATAAATGATGCACAGCATCAAATTTACCATTAGATAATATACATTTATAATTACAATTTTCTATGCTATCTAATTTCCATTGTTTAATATTCCTTCTCAATTCTTGATATAAATTACTTATACCACCTTTATAATTTGGATTTAATATTCCAAATCTTTGACTATTATATTGAGGATTATCATTCATCGCCCATTTATTTAAAGCAATTAATCTATTAGAATTAAATTTACCTATTTCACTATATATTTTATTTATTGTTTCTTCTGTCTTATAAATACCTAATTCTTTAGCTTTATGCATAATACTAATAATAGAAATAAATGGGAAATATATATTCATTAAATCATTATTTGACATATGTGGATATTTTTCTTTTAATAATATTTTTTCTTCATCTGTCCATCTATGAACATTTGAATCTACTCTAAATTTTTCTCCTTTACATTCTTTACATACATTTCTTAAATTATCAGTACATGATTCATCTTTTGGAAAATAATCAAAATTACAAGGTAAATATCTATTACAACTTTTACAATATTTATGTAATATATTATTAATAAATTTATATTTATAATCATTATAGTTTTCTACATGATTACTTATTTTTCTTAAATTTAATTTTTGTGCAACATGTAATATTGATTTTTCAGTACGTTCTATTGACAATAAAGGAATAATTTCTTTTATTGATTTATCTATATAATTATCCTTTATAATATTTATATCTTTTTCTAACCAACTTTCAGATGCAATATTAGGAAAGAAATCTCTTCCAATACATTTCCAACACATATTCCTATAATTATCAAGACATTTTTTATCAGATTGAAAATAATCTCTAGTTAATGGATAAGTATTACCACAAGTTTTACATTTTTTATATCCTTCGTCTGCTCCATTTCTTCTACGAATAATTTGACATTTAATACATACATTATAAAATCCATCAGATGATTTATTTAAAGTATTAAAATTATTTTTATTTATTTCTAATACTTTACCACAATCAACACATTTTTTATAATTTTCTGGTAAGTCATTTTGTTTTCTATTTTTCTTTTTATTAATTTCACTTCTGCAAATTTTACAAATTGAATTTAAACCATCCTTACAACCACTATGAATATGAAAATACTCTTTTGTTGATGGTTTTTCTTCACCACATTCTTTACACTTCTTTAACTTAACCTCTTCGCCCATTCCCTATCACCAAATCCCTTCTACGTTTTATTTTCTCTACGTGTTTTCTTACTATAAACAAAAATAAAAAAGAAATGAGTCCACGTAGAGATTGGGTCATGACTCCCAATACAAAACTCATTTCTTTAAAAATATCTAATCTAACATCATCACCAAATCTTGCTTTTATTATAAACATTAATACACAATAAAACCTGTTAAATTTGATTGTTAACAGGTTTAATCTATACTAATATTTATAATGTTTTTAATTTATCATCAATAACTACTTCAAATTTATTCAATTCTCTATCTAAATCATTTATACATTTCTTATGTTTTATTTCCTCATCCAAAATAATTTTCCTATAAGAAGAATCAATTATTTTCCAAACTTTATGATTCCTAATATTTCCTTCATGATTTTGTTCCCATACTGCAATTTCAGTAATAAATTGTGAATTATCTAATTTATTCTCTAAATTAATTTGTTCTAAATAATTTTTATAAGAAAATTTTAATCCTTTATCAAAACCTAAACTATCAGGATTATATATTGATACAGTTTTATTTTCGGTATCAAAATAAACAATTGCACCAAATGCTTCTTGTACATCTATAAGAATTGAATCTAAAATTGTTTTATTTTTAATATTAAATGCTCTAAATATTGAATCATATAAAGGATCTACATAACCAATAGACCAATTTGAATAACTAGTATAATTTAAAATATCATTTAATACATGAGTGCAATTTTTGTTAATCACATTATAATCACTAACTATAAAATCTGCTAATTGTATTTCTAATGAATATGCAATAAAACTTATCTTATCATTTTTTATAATTTGATTATCAATCATTTTAATTAAAAACCATTTTGATTGATTATTTAATGTTAATTTAATTAAATAATCATTTTTAATTATATCGGCATATTTTAAGGGAATAAAGAAAGTTAATTGGTCTATACCGTTTAATTTCTCAATATAAGTGACATCATATAAATTTAATTCGCCAATTAATTTGCGATCAGGTTTATGTAATGTAAATATTGGTTTGACTTTAATTATATTTTCTACTCCATATTCAGAATACATTAATTGCCAATCATATTTTTTTATTAAGTCTAATGTTTCTCTTAATGATTTTAATGTTGATATATATCCATTCATTTCATTATTATTTCTAAGTTTATCAAGTCGTATATTTAATTGTTTTGCTTCCTGTTTAAGATTATTAACAATTCCATCATAAAAATTGTCATTGCTTTTATACACTAACTCACAAGTCTTATATTTTAAATTTTCATCAATAGATATTGGGATACCTTTATAATAACATATATCATCTTTCATAATTATATTTGGGAAATCTACTAAATCATTAAAGAATTTTTGATCACATACTATTTTGATCACGTTTTTTAAGTCTCTTCCTCTAAAATTATCTATATTCATATTTATACCTCCACAGTGGTTAGGTCACTACCCATATTTATGCATTTTTTAATGCACAATAAAATCTACTAATTAATCTAATTGATAACTAAACTAACTAGCAGATTTAATCTACACTAAATATTATATTATTAATTTGCTCTTCAGCTTAATAATAAATAATTAACAAAACTAGAAAAAGTTTATTTTAAATAAACTTAATTTAACTTTAGTAGCTAATAGATAATTATAATCTTTTAACTCCATTAATAATTTTACTTGCTAAAGTATTAATATCTTCTTTTGTACCACTCATATTATTTACATTTACAGTTAAATTACATATAAAATCAGATTTATTATCTACATCATCAACAAATTCCTTTTCACAATCATTCCATCCAATTTTCTTACCCAACATAAACAATTCATATAAAACATTTTTAACACATGAATCACAATCACAATCCAAATTTTCAATTTTATCAAAGAAATGTTCAATAACACTAATGTCTAAGCATACTTGTTTATCTTCACAATCATTACATTTATCTACTGGTTCATAAATTATATCATCTTCTGTTATTTCAAATTCATCTTCATCATAATCTGGAATAAAAATATCCGCAAACTCATCTAAGATAGTCTTAACTAATTGAAAATCTTTACCAGCATTTATAATCCTACATGTGAAAATTTCTAACAATTCACCATAGTCGAATTCTTCTTCATCACAATTACACCCACATTCACATTCTCCACAACATTCATCACACTTACAATTATTTATATAACCTTTACATTCTTCGCAATTATCACAATCACTATATTCGTATGGATTATTATCTACTGTTTCTTTTACTATTTCCTTAACTTTATCTTCTTCTAATTTCTTATCCTCAATATCTTTTTCTCTTTCTAGGTAAAAATAATACAAATCACAATCCACACTCTCACCATTGATATAGAATTCTTCTATAAATTTTCCCGTTTTTGAATCATAGATACTTTTTGCTTCAAATAAATTCATGATTTAATATTCTCCTTTTAATTTAAAATTATAATTTAAACTTAATAATCACAATCTAATACGTACAATCTAAAAACTACAACATTTCCTTTTCTTTTAATATAGTTGCATTTTTAGATGCTTCAATACTAGCATTAGCATTTATATTTGTTATGTGTACACTATGATCAACATTCATTTTATTTAATATTAACGTAATTGAATCATCCATTGAAACGCCACTATTAATTAAACCAGTATAGAAACCTGCGTAATATGAAGAATCTTTTAATCCTCTTTTAAATTCATCTGAATCTAATTGAATATTATCATCTTCTGCTAGATTATCAGTTGGTATCTCTAATGGTTCAAAGAATAAAATTACTTCTGATGTTGAAGAGAGTAGGGGAGTGGTATTTAATTCTTGTGTTTGAGATATTGTTTTTGTTTTATCGTTCATATTTTTCTCCTATATATTTTATAGAATTTTATCTACGCAACCTAAAATAATTGCTTCTTCAGGCCATAATGAAACGTCTAAATCATGTTCAGTAATATTATCAAGTTTATCTTGTGTAATATTAGTATATTTTAGTATTACATCTTGACATCTACGCCATAATTCTTCTAAATCTTTTAGTTTCCTTTTAGATTGTTCTACTGATGTATTTCCTAATTCGTAAGATTGCAATTGATGATATAAAAATCGAGTATGTTTTTGACAAATACGTTCCGAAGTAGATATGAAGATTTTAAATGCTCCGCTCATAATTTTTCCGTATGCTTTACCAATTATTTTATATCCCATATCTTTTAAAGTCTCTATAGTAGAAATAATACTTAATGTTGCGTAAACTGACCCACCATAACTTGAAACTTTTAATATGATTGGTTCTGCATCTTTAGGATTTACATTATTCTTTTGATCTCTTTCTACTATTTTTTCAAACATTCTATTAATGATAAATTCCGTATCTTCATCAATAATATCATCATTTAAATATATTGTACGTTCATTAATATAAGCATTAAGTTTAATTTCTTCTACTATTTTATTTATTGGAGTTAATATTTCCATATGTTTATTACCTTTCAGTTTAATTATTTAATTACTGAATGTAAAATATCAGTCAATCCTAATTCTTTATCCCAAATAAAACTTTGTGCTTTCTTAGTTAAATATTCATTTTTTGTAATCCATTTATAACCATATGCAGTTTTATTCCTATATTTATAATTTAATACTCTTTGAATATTACTTGTAACTTTCCCTGAAAAATATATTTCTGCTTCAGATATTGAAACAAATTCTCTTATAAAATCACCAGTATTTTTATCTAACTGTATAATTTCAATATTACTATGATGTTCTTTTCCACCTTTTTGTCCCAAGCCTAATAATTTTCTTGTATTAGATAATTTACTTTTGCTAAATTCTGACATTATATAACCTTTTCTAGATTCAGACATTTTATGTTTAGTTTTTAAAGAATGTTTTTTATTCAGCCATGGTTGACCATTCCCAATTACTCCACCAATCAAAGTATTATATCCGTTTTTAACAGTATCTAAATAATTTATCCAATAACATTCACGTTCATTAAGCAATTCTTTATTATCTACAATTTCTATGATTTCAAATTTAAAATTATCATTACCATATTTTCTTATAGCATTATGAAATTTATTATTATCTATTTTATTTTTTGAATCACTAAAATGTTTTCTAACTCTTTCTTCTAATGATTGTGTTGTTTGTCCAACATAGATTTTACCATTAATAATATTAATTATTTTATAAATACAAAATATCTTTTCAGTTTCCATAATAAAAACATCTCCTTCTTTTACGAATTTTTTAAAAAATAAAAACTACTATTTTTTAGTAGTAGTTAAAGTAGTTAAATCATTTCTGAACTTTTCTGTGTCTTCAAACACAAAAACAGTTTCGTATTGTTTATTTTTATTAGGTTTAATGTCAACTATTGGATTACCTTTATGTAATAAAGTCCTTGCAATAGAAGGTTTAATTATTACTTTACAATCCATAATTTATACCTCACAATTATATTAAATTCATTTAACAATAGTATTAATAACATCTGTAATACCTAAATCATCATTAATAATAAAACTCTGATTCTTCTTTTCAGATTGAATATATCCACTATCATTAGACCAACGTGAAGTTCCTGACACTGTAGGCAATCTCATAATCTCTAAATATCCTTGTTTTTCATAAATCATAGATTGATGAAGATGTGCTAACATGCAAATTATATGTTCTGATTGACTCCACATATCTTTTGCTTCCGTAGTTATAATCTTCAATGCATCTTTAATTTTCATATCATGAGATAAACATAATAATGTTTTACCTATTCTACAATATTTACGAGGTAGAGGAGAGGAATCAATTTTAATATTATCATCATTCTTATACCAAGCATTTATTGTTTGCATTATTCCAAACATAGTATGTAAATCATGATTAGATGGTACATATTGAACATCTACTGGAGCAATTTCTGACAACATATCAATTCCATTAATAATTAATTGAGTTGCTTTTACAACAGTAGTAAACCATAATGCAGAATTATCTTGTGGTGTTAAACGAGTTGTAGTTCCTGATAAATTATCCGCATTTATTGCATCATTGCCTACAACAAATAATACTTTTTCAAATTTTCTATGTTTTACTCTATTGATAATATCATTTAAAGTATAATAATAAATTTGTTCTGCAATTTCTAAATTATATTCATTGCCAGTTGAATAGTTATCAGAAAGTAAACCGTAGTGCAAATCCGCAATCGGAACAACTAAAGTATCTCCATTTTGTTCATATTGCTTTGATATAATATTACATTTATTTTTATATTCTGTTTTGATATTAGCAAATAACTTATTAATATCTTCAATATTCCATTTATATTCTGTGACTGGTTTAACCACAATCTTACTAGAATACAAAATCATGATTCCATCTTTCTTACTATAACTATTCCATATATTATTTTTAGCACTGACTAATTGAAAAACTTTAGAATCGTAACCATGTGCTTTTAAAAGAAACTCTGTATCTTTTGCATCATTTTCTGACATTTGAATTAATTTATCACTAGTTTGCGTATTATCTTTATTTAATTCAATAGTATTCTTATAATTTTTAGTTAATTCTGATTCTAAATTATTATCATTGATACTATTTTGTACCTGACTATCTACAATACTTTTTTTATATTCATCAATAGTCATCTGTAATACAGTTAATGCTTTTCTGGCATGATCTGAAGAAACTTGTTTATTATATAGTAATTCATAAATTTCACATTTATCTAAATCATAAAAACTTTTATTCTCTAATAATCTATCAGCATAATTTATAAAATTCTCATTGTCTTTTCTTAAATGTTCCATACAATTCCTCAATTCTAGTAGGGTAGGGGAGAGGTATAAAAATATACCTTTATCGACCATTTTTATTTAATTCAGTTGGTGTACAATCCCACCATTATAACCTATCCCAAAAAGCAAAGTATAGTACAGGTACTATCTATACAAAAACAACACCGTTTTTGTTCTTTGTTGTAAATTATCCTTACCACAATAACTAATTCATTAATAATGTTATAATGTAATGTTAATTATTGTTTATGGTAAGTCTCATGTTGTGTAGTTTAATCCATCCAATCCATATCACTGATCATTTTACTAATTTCACTTCTATGGTCTTCAATCATATTTACCTGTCCTACAATATATTTATCTTTAAAATTATTAATTGCAACAGATAATCCATTTCTATTTAAACAATATCTATTATCAATTTGAGAAGTAGAACCATCTAATAATACAAATGTTCCTTCACCAATTCTTGAAAGTAATCTTTCCATTTCAGAAGGAGTAAAATCTTGTGCTTCATTAATATATAAAATAGAATTTCTTAAACTTCTACCTTTGGCAAATTGAATAGGTAATATTTCTAATTTATTATTTCTTAATAAAATATCCATTAAATTATCTTCTGAGGTGGTATCACACAAAACACCTAATAATGGTTCTGTCTTCTCCACAACTCCTCCTGGAATCGCAGGAAATTCTCTTCTATTTTTTGGAGGAGAATCACTTTTTACAAAATATAATTTATCTACTTTTTCTTTATCTAACATATGTAATGCCCAATGAATCATCAAAAAACTTTTTCCAACGCCATATCTTGAATCAGTTATTTTAATTTTTATATTATCATTTTGAAGCATATGTATAAATGCTTTTTGATAAATATCTAATGGAATAATTTTATTTACATATTTATTTACTATTGGTTTAATTTTAACTTCTTCAAAATACTTATTCCATGTAAATAAATATTCATCATTTGATGTTATATTATGAATTATTATATATTCATTAGGTTGAAAATTATATGAATTAGGATTTTCAAGTAAGTTAACATATTCTTGTTCTGTTAATGTTAGTTTTCTAATACCATTATAATTATTATTATTACCATCTTCAAACTCAAACATCTTACATGGTAATCCTAATGCTTGTGCTTTGACAATTAAATTGTAATCATCTGAGACAAAAATCATTTCATTATCTTTATTTTCATAAGTGGTATATGCCATAGATAAAATCATATTATCATTACTTTGATTAGAAAACATTACACCACAAATATTAGCACCGTTCATTATAACTTCTACATTATCAGCAAATTTTATATCTTTGATTATTCTCCTTGCTTGATATGATAATCTTTCATCTCTTTTAAGTTTATCTAATTCCTCAATTGAGACTATTGATATATAGACTTTTTGATAATCACTTAGATTAAATTTTGAGTTAAGTAAAATATTTGTATCACAAAAAACTTTATTTGTTTTCTGTTCATCTTTCATAAATTTCATTCCTTTTCAGAAAATTTTTGTTGCTACTATTTACTTTTCCATCTCTTTCTTAAACATCATCAATCTTACCTTGTCAGCCATCCAATCTGGTACAAAATATTTCTTACGTCTTGATTTTTTACATCTTCCAATTAGAGATAAATCTTGATACTTTCCCCTTTCCATTTTGAGAATATTGTTTTTAATTAACCAATCTTTTTCTTGTTTACTTACTTGTTTCAATGTTTACTAGATTCTCCTTTTATGATTTATTTTTTGTTATTAATTTTTTGTTTAGGAAATTAAAAAGAGAGTAGAACGCATCCTAACTCTCTAAAGTGTAGTCCGAAGACAACCACCGCAATTCAATATAATTATTTTTATAATACTATATCATATAGTACGTTTTAATAAAATATTATCAACACACTACAAATTCAATAATATCAATACTTTCTAATAAATAAAATATAAACTTAATCTAAAAATTTAGACCTTTTAGTAATTTATATTGCGTTTTTATATAGAATTTTCCGAATATATTATAATCCCAATCATCATTTTCAAATACTTCTGCCAATATATCTTCATTTGAAATATCTTTGTTTCTAAAACATTTTAATACTTCTAATTTATTAGATAAAAATAATAAATTTAAACATACTATAGAATATTTAGAAAAACCTATATCATCATTAATTATTTTAAAACATTTTCTAAGAATATGTAAAATAGTGGAGGTTTTTATTTTATAATTCATTAATTCTTTAACTGCTTTTTCTTTTTCTTTTCTCCTTATATAACTTTTTGCATTATCATTTAATTTGCAAGTATCAATTTTTAATCCATTAATCTTTTTCCCACATTGACTAATAATTTTATATATAATATTTATTTGTTTATAATTTACATTATCTAATTCACAAGGAGTAATAAGTAAATCTTTAAAATCTATATTTTTACATCTATTACCACCATTAAAAACTAAAACATCTTGTAAAATATCCATAGGAGTATTAAATTTTTCAAATATTCTATACTCACCTGATTTAAATATCATAGAGAAAAATTTTGGAACTGTCATTTTATTAACTTGTTTACCAAATCTATCTTCACCTTCAACATATATAATATTTGCATTATTTTTAATTATTTTAAGTTCATTATGCATATTAACATTATCAAATAATTTTTTACTTTTATCTATTTCAATTTGAGATAAAGAAGATAATCTACTACTTAAATTATATAATTCGTCTATTACATCTTGAGATTTTTTATTAAATATAGCATCATTCATGTAAGAATTTATTACTTGTGATAAATTTATTATTTTTCCTATATAGTTATTACTCAATACAATATCTAATTTATTTATTTCATTCATATTGTATTTTCTTGGTTTTGCCACGCCTTTAACCATATTTATAGGAGTTTTAAAATTAGTTTCGCAATATTTTGCTTTATCAACTAACAAATTATGACATAAAAGTAAAATAGTGTCACTATCTACATCACAGCCCTGCAACCTATCTGGTGCATCATTATCAAAAAAATTAATTGCACAAATATTATCAGTTAAATTAAACCAATTATACTCATTGTGTTTTTTATTTACAGTATGCATTACATTTCCAGCATTTACATGAGGGTTTCTTGAAGCACAAAACTCTTGACCATCATTATAATAAGGGCAATATATCTCCCTTCCTTTCATAATAGAATTATCTTTATATTCTCCTATTGAAGCTAACAACATTTCATAAGGGTTAGAAAATAATGTAACGTATTTTGTATTTTCTAATCTTATTTTACCAATTCTTAAGTTGTTTATATAATTAGAAATTAATTCACTTTTAATATCTTTGAATTTCTTTGTTTTCATTATATCTGGATTAACCAATAATAGACCATTTATTAAATCAATAGTATCATATGAAGAAATATCTCCTTCATCAATACTTTCATTAAAAAGATAATTTAATTTATAGTCTCTTAATAAATAATTACGGAAAACAACATTATCATTTTTTAATAAATTAACATATT
>Ga0209727_1000861_pt1 | contig 29187 bp, 51 predicted proteins | sample RifGroC1_FD_183995 | JGI IMG/M metagenome (GOLD analysis project Ga0209727, IMG submission 183995) | Groundwater microbial communities from Rifle, Colorado, USA - Groundwater C1 (SPAdes) (version 2) | ecosystem: Environmental > Aquatic > Deep subsurface > Groundwater | place: Rifle, Colorado...
CAGCGGCATTACTTGCTACAGATTGCGATTCTGCGTAGTGCTGACATTCATAATCATCAGCAGTGTATTGTGCGGAATCTTTACCCTTCGTGTCAACAAGAATTCCGCCCGCACCGCCTCCATTAGTCGCGCATCCGGTAAGCAAGATTGCTGCGAATAAAATCGAATTTCTGATTTTGTAATTCATTTTCCAAATCCTTTCAAGTATAATTAAACTTCAAACGGCACAACGCCACTTTTGTCCCCCTATTAGTTGGGGGATTTTTTTGCCATATCATTAACCAACTCATCAACCATATCGTCAAACCGTTCGCCGTGGATATTTCTGTAAAACAAATCTGAAAATTGATTTACGTTGCATATCCGCAATGCTTCGTATCTGAATAACCCAATTGCAGCTTCACGCATACCATGAGCGCAAGCATTCAATAATCGCTTACGCGCATCAAGGTCATCGCATTCCGGTTCATCAGCCAAGCAATCTAGTGTGTATGCGTATTGCTCGAAAAGTTTTTGTGTCGGTGTCATGGCTAAAAAGGCACGTCATCGAATCCATCAGCGGGCTTCTGATACCCGTTAGCCTTCGCCGTACTATGCGTAGATAGTTTTGATTCACTAGAATCTTGCTTTCCACCAAGCATTTGCATCTTATCAACAATAATCTCGGTTGCGTAACTCGTTTTCCCGTCCTTTTCCCACTTGCGAGTTTTCATCTTTCCTTCAACGTGGATAGATGCGCCTTTCTTGCACAATTCTCCGACTATTTCAGCGAGCTTTTTATAGAACACCAAATTGACGAATTCAACGGACTCTTGTTTTTCACCATTTTTATCCTTCCATGATTCATTGCAAGCAATGCTTACATTAGCCACAGCATCACCGCTAGACAGATACTTCAATTCAGGGTCGCGTGTTAGATTACCGATAAAAAAACAATGATTCAGCCTAGCCATTTTTTACACTCCTTTATTGTTAAAACTTTCCTTAATCTTCCTGACTTTCCGTCGCTCAAGTTGAGCCTCTTTACAAGATTCACACATCCTGCGTCGTTTCCCTGTCGGTAGCATCAGCCAAGTAATCTTATCTTCGCTAACCGGCTTGTTGCATTGTAAGCACCATGTCATTGCCATTAAAATTCACCTACAAAAATTTCCGTTCTAGGATTATCGCTGTAATGTTTTACAGACTCAAACCACATTATTTGCGCATCATCAAGATACACAATTCCGTTCATTCCATCCATCGCCTGCTTTCCGAGATTGTCGATGTCCGGCTTCTTTGTAAATCTAATCTCACCAGACAACATCTTCGCAACATCTTTCTTACTAGTGGACTTCGGTATAGGCATATAGAACGATAGGACGCATTTTAACGCACCTTCTAGCGGCTTGCGTCCTTCCATTGCTATCATTGCCTCACCAGATATAATCTTCGCGTTATCGGCTGTTTTCTTCGGAGTATATGTTGATATAAAAGCACCTCTCCTAGAAAAACGTGGCCTTCCTTTCGCGCATGGATTACCGATAACAGTGAATTCAACTGGTTTCATATCATCCTCGCAGAAATATCGTAAACAGCTTTTCTCGCGCTAGTTGAAATTAAGTGATTCGGCTGTTTGCTAATCCAATCAATCAGCAAGTTTGCACTTATTCGCAGCGATTCTTTTGTCATGTTTCCGCACTGCATATCAGCACTATAAATATGATTGACCATCCTGATTACGCTTGCTGAATGCGCTTTAATGTGCGGCTTATCGCTCATTCGTGCAGCCATATCCGCCAATGCATACAGAACCGCCAAATGTGATTCTGTTGCGACATTATTGTCAATCGCAAGTAATGCTGCGTGTGTCGGCATTTCCATTCTGATTGAATCCTTCATACCAAGCGGATTCAATACCAACTTGTGTTTAATTTTCGCACCACATTTACGCATCAGGAATCACCGATTTAATCCTATCAACTAAATCATCTATTTTAAGTCTTTTAGGATAAAACCCTTGAAGCATATGTTCCGCACCAGCACTTGCGAATACATGAGGAGCGGACATTTCGAGTAATGCTTGCAACTCATTCATTCTGTTATCAGACCAAATGATTACCTCATCATCTATCAATGTGCAATCACCATTTGACGGGTCAATTTCACTGATATGCTTATCCCATTGTGACTGCATATTATTTCCCATCTTGTTTAATCCTTTTGTTAAGCGGAATCCAATGTTCGCACTGAGTATCTGACTCAGGCTCAAACATCGCCCAAGATTGATAATGGCTAATTGGTGCTTTCGCACGGTAGCAATCTTCGCGCATCTTGCATTCTTGGTTCGCGCACATCGTGTAATCTACCATATCAACCTTCCGCCCAGATTAAATTTTCAAGCATCTTGCTGATTGTTTTTCCATGAGCAATGCCATTACCGTCTTTAGCGAATAAATGCCATTCATAATCCTGATAAGCAATCCGCGCACCAGCAAACAATTTTTCAGTGAGAATGCCATCGAGAACAGGGAAGTCAACTTCGCGTACAGCTAATCCGCGTAGGCGTTCGATTTCTCTTGCTGCCAAATAACTTAAGTGATGTGGAATATATTGCGGTGCAAAAGCCAGACCATTTCTGGCATTTTCATCAAGTTCTTTTACTAAATCTAAATTCATTTCTCACCCCCGTAATATCATCAAACTAACCTCATCCCACGCCGCCTGTTCAGCATCATGGCGATTCATTCCGCCGTCATACTCCATAATTGCAGCGCGTTCACTCCAAGTTTCAAGCCAGTAATCGTTTAATTTCGAGAGATTCATTATCGTTTATTCCATGTTGAGTGTCAAGCGATTTTGCATATATCAATCCTTATAAAGGAGGTTAATTACCTTAAAGCTCCATATTTGGTCATGCGACCTGAATACCAATCCTTCGCCATGATTGCCGTTCGCGTATTTGATTTCAGCAGCAGACCGCAAGTGCTCCTCGGTTTCGTATATTTCGACTGGATGTAATTCAGCAAGTGGCATGACGTTCGGAAATTCATCGCGCCCGACACGATGCCACCGTCCATCCCAATCACGTTTGAATGCGCCAAACATCCTTCCTTCAATTCCTTTTATTCCCATCGGATTGCTCTGTATGCCTTCGCCGATAAGCTCGAATTGAACGGCTGTTCCAACTGGCATATCCTCAAGCTGATATTTGCGCGCAGCAATCCAATATGAATTTGTTTTTCCTTGATTGCAATGAGTTGAAGTCATGTGATTTAATGAGCCAAATTCTCGCAGTTCAAGATTGCGCGATGCTACATGCAACCCATCTTCGTCAACCCATGCCATGCAACTTGACCCGTCCGCCTTTTGTGTAGCGTACCAGTTGCCGCCAGATAGCAATTCGCGCCATTCGACTGTTTGATAATTTGGCTCATCAGTTTTCGGCAAGAATGACGGGAAGTTTCCAACAGCTTCGCCAGTCATTGAAGCTGGCAATGCTTTCTCATATTTCGTTACGCCTAACGCTTCCGTTAAGTCTGTTCCAATAGGCATATCAGGTGCGCCGCTGATAATCAGGCATTCGCTTGGGCATCCACGGAAGCGCGACATTCGTACACGCCATTTGGATTTCTCCATGAATGCCCATCGGTCGTTTGGCGGAAGAATGGCATCCTGCAAAAAGACAGTTACCAATTCACCAACATGATGATTCAATCCGACAACGCCAGTCCATTTTCCTGATTCACCGCATACTACTTCGGCGCGCATGATTCGGTCAGCATCCTTAATTGCAGACAGATTAATTATTTTTCCAATAACAGCAAGTGTTTTCATATTTTCACCTATTAAACTTTTCACGTTTTTCGTAATCGTCCCGACATTCAGCGCAGCAATAGCACCCGTTGCATGGTTCGTTGCAGTTATGGCAGTATCCGATAGCTGCTAGTTGCGGCCTGCGCTGCTGTAATGCTATTGATAGGCTTAGTTCCTCATGGTACGTAGCTTCATCATCAAGATTCATTGTTTATCCAATTTTTATTATAAATAATACTATCTACGGTTCCAGGACACATGCCATATTTGCTAATTATTTCTCTTCTTTTCATTCCATCTTTAAAATCTTTTCTAATACAATTTGATATTTCAACGCTTGAAACAGTCCTTCTTGTATTTCTTGATTGGAATGCTTTTGGAATCCATTTGCAATTAGATGGTTCATAGTTACCATTACAATCAATTCTTTCTATAGAATATCCATTAGGCATTTCACCCATATCATTTAAAAAATTTTGAAATTCATTCCATCTTTGACAAATTACAATTCCTCTACCACCATAATTTTTATACGCATGTTCATTTTTATTCAAACATCTTTGTCGCATGTGTAACCATGATTCATAAGTCTTAGACGGTCTTGCACCCTTAGAATGACCATGCTTTTCAAATCGTTCTTTTTGTTTTTCTATACTTAGGCATCCACATGATTTTGTTCTATTTGAATTTAATGCACCAGTGGTGGGGTATGCTGATTTTCCACATATACAAACACATTCCCACTGTACCTTTCCATAACTAGTCCTTCCATGTCTTTTTAAGACAGTTAATCTTCCATATATTTTCCCAGTTAAATCTGCATGTTCAGTCATAATTCACTCCATTTTATATATAATGGAGTAATTATAACATATTTCTTATGTTGTATTTTAATCAGACACATCCATCTTCTATCCTTTCTGCAATCGGATTACAGTTCATTTTTATTTGCAGCTTTCTGAATATCCATTAGCTGTCCCAAAACTATTTGCGCAAGAATAGCGTATTTTCTACCCTCGCTTGATATTTTAATTGCGCCTTAGTTGGCAATCTTTGCCCGATTACTGGATTATGTTTTTTTGCGCGTTTCATTTATTCACTCCCATTAAAAACTTCTTAATCTGCATACCCGTTTTCAGCTTTCCTTGTGCGAGGTAAGCATCGTTTATGTCCCAATTTTCCACAGAAGGCATCCACCATTTCAATCCGCTTGCTTCCGCTGCTGATTGACCCACACCATTTGCATCATGGTCGGCCAGCCAGTAAGCATTCGGCAAATACTTCGCCATCTTCGTCGCATTGCCAACTGAAAATGTAACGTAGATAGTTGACTGACATCCGATTGACGCTAGTATCGCTTGTAAGGCAAGGCCACTTGCAAAACCCTCTACCAAGAAAATCTGCTTCCCATCGCCAATCTTGAAATGCGCTCCTGAAGTTCGCTGTCCGGTCAGAAAACGCTTATCGCCATCCTCACTGATAATCTGGCATCCACATATAGCATTATTGTGATACATCGGCACTATCAATAATTGCTGGTCATCTTTCTGCCATACATTTACCGGATGCTCTTTGAAGCCCTTGCGTTGGATATATTTGTGTTCGGTAAGCTCACACTCACCAAGTATCCATCTAGCCTTCCTAGCGGCTTCCTGCTGCGTTTTATCCCTATTCCTTGCGTACTCTTCGCGGCTCTTTGCTATCTTACGGTCAATCTGCGCTTGTTGCTCTGGTGTACGGATTGATTCGTCATTCCAAAATACTGGTTCAGAATGAATCTCCCACGATTGACACCATCCCCATTCTTTATTGAATAAATACGCACCGTTTTTTTTAGCAGGATGTTCTTTGGTCGGACACCGTACAATTTTTCCGTGAATTACACTGTCAATCAAAACGCCATTTGAAGCGGCAAAATTTATGAATGTTTGCATGGCTAGTCCTAATTTTTGAGTAAATCATTTAATGCAGAATCAATCGCGTGTTTCCATCCACGAATATATGCTTTTTGCTGGGTCATATCAATGATTGCCAATCCAGCACAAAATGTCTTACTTACTTTACGCAATATACTAGCGCATTCCTCGCGTTCTTCTGCCTTAGCCGCATTCCAAATAGCGCGTACCATTTCCATCTCATCTTGCGAACCGCATTGCGTGATTATGCGCTTTAATTTTGACTTGTCGATGGTAGTCATAGCTGTATTTTGAATGTTTGTTTAGCTAACTCATTATGAAATTCGCGTTCATCCTTCCTGCCTTGACGCTCGCCAGCTTTGTAGGCGGCAGATGCAATAAGTATTTCATTATTGCGAACTAATTGTGATGGAACATCAATTACAAAAGTTAATAATGAAGTACGCTTCTTCCATTCTGCAAAGCTCATTTTACCCTCACTTTCCTATGTATATACATCGCTAATGTCGCGCCTAACATTCCGCTAATACGCCATCTTTAACGCAATACCATGTATCAGCCTTCGCGTTTTCTCCGATAATACCAACAGCAATTCGCACTTGCTCACCATCGAGCCAAGGTAATGCGAATGCGCCATTGATACCAGCACGAGCTTTCCCGTTTAATCCAGCCACCATAGAGATTGTTTGTTTGCCATTTGATTCCGCTGTCGAGGAATCACCGCTACTTGCTGCTGTCGAGGAATCACCGCTACTTGCTGCTGTCGAGTAATAACCGCTACTTGCTGCTGTCGAGTAATCACCGCTACTTGCTGCTTTCGAGTAATAACCGCTACTTGCTGCTGTCGAGTAATAACCGCTACTTGCTGCTGTCGAGTAATAGCCGCTGCTTGCCGCTGTCGAGGAATCACCGCTACTTGCTGCTGTCGAGTAATCACCGCTACTTGCTGCTTTCGAGGAATAACCGCTACTTGCTGCTGTCGAGTAATAACCGCTACTTGCTGCTGTCGAGGAATAGCCGCTGCTTGCCGCTGTCGAGGAATAACCTTCCGCGATAGTGGTATCAGATTTTTTACTACACCATTCAATTTGGGCTTTCACCAATCCAGCAATATCAATTGCCGCTTTCACAGTCAATGATTTAGATACACGCTTTGTATCTTGTTTGTGTGTTTCTTCGCTAACCCCATCCAATTCTACTTCTGCGAATAATGCAGTAGGAGGATAGAAGTTAAATACATCAAGTGGAGCTTCACAAGAATGGAAACCTGATTCACACAATTTAATCTTACCATCATGTGTATAAGTTTTACCAATCTCGAATTGGAATCCACGGCAGGTCATGTCGTTATTGAAACCTTTATATGCTTTCATATTTTCACCTTAGTTGATTATTCAATGTCAAGCATTATAGCATAGTCGCAGGAAAAGTGTTAGCGATTCTGCTTGGATTTCTTTATCGCTAAATGCGTGATGAAATTAAAACTCCAATACCTGCTGGGCTATACGACGTTCTGCAATCGCACAGTATTCCGGGTTGATTTCCAGTCCAATAAATTTACGTCCCAATTCTTTCGCTGCTTTGCATGTGGTTCCGCTCCCGCTGAACGGGTCAAGCACCAAGTCGCCGGGGTTGCTCCATGTTGCTATGTGATCACGAGCCAATGCGTCAGGGAACGGCGCAGGGTGTCCCATGCTTCTACCATTTGTCATTTCCCAAATATTTTTCCGTAGCCTAGTGTCTTGAGTTACCCACCGCTTCTTTTCGGCGTGCCTATAGGAATCATCTTGGTTACGCTGACCATTAGTGCCGCCCCTGTCTTCTCCTGCGGATACGGCGGCCTCTTTTATCGGGTTCCATGCCTTCGGCGGGTATCCATTACAGAAAACGTACATGAACTCCCAGCAAGGCTGGTAACGCGGGTGCTGTGCTTGTGGGGCTGGGTTCGCGTTCTCCCATATCATCGTGTCGTGCAAGTTTAGCCCCAGCCGCTTAAAGTGCAACGCTTGCTCCATGCTGCTGCCAGTCTCGCTGCCGTCCTTCGTCGCATCGGCCACCACCCATACAATTACTCCTCCGGGTTTCAGTACGCGCTTGAGTTGCCATGCTACGCCGAAGAAGTCCCAAGAATGTCCGCCATATAGACGCAAATCATCGTATGGCGGCGAAGTCACCACCAAGTCAATACACTCTCTCGGTAACTGTCCGAGTAGGTCGCAGTTATCGCCACAGTGAATCTTGTTAATTTCTAGCATAATTTACCCTTAGTTTTAGACTTCTTGATTGCTAAATGCGTAATGAAATTTCGGACTTCGGGTGTCATCGGTGCGGGTATCTTTTCTAAGCTGTGATGCGGGTTCACAATAAGAAGCCAATAGATTGCATATAATCTATCGGGTCTTTAGCATGTTTTTTCCGATTACATTTCGCTCTCATTAACTGGATATTAGAATCTTCATTTTTACCACCGAGAGCCAATGGAATAATATGATCTAATTGATAATCATCACCAAGTGGTTTACCACAACAAGGGCATTTACCTTTTTGTAATATAAGTAATCTATTAACAAGACCTTTTGTTATTTTACCACCAGCTTTTCTAAGCCTCCTTTTATGACTAGAAAGCCTATGTATTTCTGGATGAAGTGCCCTATATTTAGCGTGCGTCTCACGATATTGCTCTGGGTTTTCTTCCCTCCACTTACGAGTCCTTTCTTTTCCTTTTTCTGGATTCTTTTTGTAATATTCTTTTACTTTATTTATTATCTTTTCAGTATTTTCTAAATAATATTTTTTCTTTGTTTCTTGTGATTTTTCATAATTTTGTTCAATCCATTCTTTTGACCTTTTTATTGCATTTTCCCTAAATTCTTCATCGGTTGAATATCTCTCAATATGATATTTCTTCGCATATTCCACTACATGATCTTTATTATTTTCACGCCAAATTCTTTTTAATTCTTTACATAAATCTTTATTTTCTTCATTCCATTTAGCAATAGCTTCTGGTTTTTCTAATCTGCGTTTTTTTGCTCTTTCTCGTGCGCAAATTTTACAATCACCGCTTTCATAGAATTCAGTAGAGCCGCATTTTTTGCAGATTTTCATTTGATACTCCTAACAGTAATTGAATGTTGTCAGTAATCACTTCCGGTTAGGCGGAGGAAAGGCTGCGCAGCCCTGTCCTGACAACATTCATTGTACGCTAATTTCTAGTCTTTGATCTTTTTATCGCTTGGTGAACTATCCAATTCTTTACTTCCAATCCGGGCTTCTTAGGTTCTGGTTTCTTACCCGCTGGCCCAACGCCAAACTTCTCTCTGTATCGGTGAAACGCCGAGCCAAGGTTATGCCCTTTCTCTACCGCGTATCCCAGCAATTCAGCATAGAAGTTATCCTTGTATTCGCGTGAATGCTTTTCCTTGCTCGCTCCCGTCAATTCCACCATCTCGCCAGCTACAGCCTCTACCGTCGATTTACGCTCTCGCTTGAATCCGCATGTCGGGCATATGTCAGTGCGTAGTGTCGGCCATATTTGGTGGCATCTAGGGCAGCAACTTTCCTTTTTCTCGCGTTCTGTAGGTTCTTTAGCAGCCTTCTCGCTACCACCTTCTTCCAATTCAGATACGCCATTTTCGTACAGGTCATCCCACTGGTTTCTGAACCGTAAGTAATTACCTGAATGATCGAGCAGGACACAAAATTCCTTACCGGGATAAGAGCGTATGCCGCGACCTAATTGTTGAATATGACTTGAAAATGATTTTGAAAATGGTCGAGCAGAAATCATTATTTCTATTTGAGCATTGTCAAAACCCTTACTAATTAAATTTGTCGCAATCAATCCTTGAATTTCAGAATCAGTCTTATTGAATTCTTCAATAACTTGCTGCTTATATTCATCATCGTCTTGGTAACTGATATTTACAAAGTTGTAACCTTGTTCCATGAATCGCTGACTCAACTCTTTTCCATGCGCGACACCTGAACAAAATACCACCGTCCGTCTCGGCTCACCAAATATCTCATGCGTTTTCTTTACCCATTCAGCGACAATATCACCAGTGATTTTAATTCCGCGTTCTGTCGCTACATCTTGCGACCATTCACCAGCAACTTTTTTTGCTCCTTTCATATCAATTTCTTTTGCGATATATACACGCAGCGGAACAAGCCATCCACCATCAACTAATTCCTTTGTAGTGGTAGCGGATACAACGTGCGAATATGTATCGCCTAGTCCTTTCGTAAATGGGCTGGCAGATAATCCGATGGTGCGAATATGCGGATTGTTTTTTATGAATGCGATTGTTTCCTTTCGTTTGTCATGGCACTCGTCGATAATCAACAAATCCAATCCAGGAAACGACCCGCGTTTTTCAAGCGTCTGCGCGCTGCAAACTTGTATCTTTTCATAGGGTCGATACCGCCACGAGCCCGACTGCATGATCCCATGATCTATGCGATATTTATCAAGCCGCTTGCTTGTCTGATTGCATAGCACGATACGGTCAAGCACGATTGCAGAACGCTTATCGTTATCAGACGTTGCTTTTAGTAGCGCAATGGAAAGTTCAGTATTATGTGTAACAGTAAAATCACCTAATAGATATAGTTTGTCTCCATCAATTTCAAATCCATAATAATCGCCAATGGTTTCAAAAGTAATTTCAATTCCATTTATCAGGTGACGTTTTTTTTGTTTTCGTGGCCCTGCTTTTTTATCTAGTGTTGGTATTTTATCCGTATCACCAGATACAGTACATCTCCAGTATTCAGCACTAAATCCAGTTGAACGAATGCCTTTTATGCACTTCTTTAATGCACAAGAAAGACCTACAGACCTGCAAATAAATGCAAAATCTGTTGCCATGCCTTCATATTTTGAAATCCAATCAAATCCATTATGAGATAGGTGTCCATCAGAATCTATTAACCCAGCCAACAACTCTAACCTACTTTTTATTGGAGCAAATTTGTATGAATCTGGAATATGTTTGTTTTTTAATACATCCAGTATAGATAAAGCACTTTGAATAGTGTTAAATCCAGAACCATCTCTTCCATTGGTTAATCGCCATGTTGGACACCCTGACGAATTTACTGAAATAGAATGACCATATCCCATAGATTCGCCATATTTTAACCATGCTTTTGTCATGTTGCATATTGGCTTTGTAACGGCAGCACAAGTGCTAGTTCCATCTCCAAGCCACACACCTAAAATATATGGTGGAATAAGAATTTCCTCTTCATCATGCACTCTATCAAATAGTTCAATCGCGCTTGATTTCCATCCTTTAAGGCAATGTTTAACTGTGTTGCTACTTTGCAAAAATTCCTCTACGTTTATATTCACAATATCTGCGTTTTTTGAGATATGATTCTTCCATCCAGTGAACATACCGTGGCTAGTATTTGTAGCTTTTAATGACAATATATGGTCAGAATTTATGACATAACTATCACCTTTTTTTTGTGTTACGCGATATAATTTTCCACGTCCACGACCTAATGAAATTACATTTCTTGGGCTTCCATCAGGCCCCATCAATTTATCTCCAACTTCTACATCTTGAACTAATTTTATTGACCCATCAGACATAATAATTGGAGTGTCAATACCATGACATTTTCCAAAACCTGTCGGGCCATACAGAATGATTGCTTTATGACCAGCGCGGAATGCTTCACGGCATTTTTCTAATGCAGATTCTTGTAATGGGCGAAGGACTAAATCCATTTGATACTCCTAACAGTAATTGAAGGTTGTCAGTAATCACTTCCGGTTAGGCGGAGGAAACGGTTGCAACCGCTGTCCTGACAAATTTGATTATACAGCTTTTTTAAGCCTCGTAATTTCTTTTCGCTGCATTTCGCATTGACGACGCAACTCGTTATTCTCAGTCTGCAAAGCATCCCTAGATTTCGTCACGGTGTCAAGTTCGATACGCAATTTCTGAATCTCTGATAGCTTTTCATCGAGATCTGGAGTGTGAGCCTTTTGGTAATCATGCAGTAGGTCGGCTAGTTCTTTATTCTGCGATTCGAGTTCTTCTTCGCGTGTTGGCGGTGGCGGTTCATGTGATTCTGCTGTTGGCATGTTCCCGAAGTCTGTTTCGGTATCAGCATCATAATTGGCGCATTCAGTGGGTTTCGCCACAGAAGTCGGTCGCACATTCTCATTGCGATTTATGTCTGGAATATCACTTGGCTGTAATCCGATTACACTTGACTCTTTTACTACAGTATTCTTGACCGGATTACGTTCGCGCTGGATTTCCGCCACAAAGTTATGCGACACGTTGCACAGTTTGGCGATTTCGCGGGTAGATAGCCGAGACCATTCAGAATCATCTAGGGCGATTTCTACGGCGTTGCGCTTGTCGGCATTGGTGCGAGGTAGCCCGTGATGCGCGTTCGCCCCTAGCGCGTGTTTAAGTGCGTCTCTGGACGTTCCTATGCGGACTTCTTCGAGAATATCAAGGCATCCGATACGTTCACTGGCAAGCAAGCGGTGATACCCGTCGCCAAGCCAGTATTCCTTACTATCGAAATACACGATGATTGGCGGGAATTCGCCACCGTCCTCAATGTGCTTGGCATATTCTGATACAGTTGCTTCGTTGATTGCGGCACGGGCTTGGTGGCCTTTTTGAATCTTTTTTAGTTCCAACATGATTGATTCCCTATGTGATAAAACGTGTTAGTTCCGGTTACGATTATCCGGAGTATATGCTGATGCTCAGTGACTCCAATTGGGGAGTTTGGCCTATACCGATTCTTATTTGCTGGTGGCTGGACTCGAACCAGCGACCTCACGGGGTTTCCCCCTATCTACCAACTGAATTACACCAGCAAAATCTATTTCTTCATCGCCAACCATTTTTTGTGCATGTCTAGTAATTTGATACCCTCTTCAAACCGAATAGACTTCAACTGACCAAGTGCCATCTTGCTAATCGTAGCCTGATGCAAGCCGAGTTCCTTACCGATTGCTTCCTGCGAATAGACTGTCAGCAGGTCTTGTAATACTGCTTGCCACTTCATTATTTAACTCCTGTTTGCATAATTGATTCCATGTGTTCCCGCGCAATGCTACGCAATGCCTCACGTCTTTCCTTTACAGAAAGTATTTGTTTAACATCTGTTGCAATTTCAGCAGCCAAATGATTAACTATGCGGTCAACTAATTCATTTTCCAGCCTATCCGCCATCTTTTGTTTTAATTTTTCAGTATCAATCATCTTCCATATATCTGTTAGCATTTCTGGTGGCATTTTGAAGCGATTCGCATAATCAGGCTGAACCCACTGACCTTCAGAAATTATTTTCAATACTGATTTTTCAGCGGCATTCTTTACTGCCAATTCAAATTCATTCATGTTTACTACCTCCTTTATTGATGTCGCCCATTATACCTACTTCGCGGAATTAAGCAATAGGGCTTGACGAATCATGTGGATTGGCTTAGAATGCGGGTATTGAAAGTGTAATCCGATTACAGATTGATAATAAACTTGACAAGGTGGATATGGATGATTATGATTATTCCGCAGCTTTGGAATTGGAAGTTTCAAAGAACGCGATTGAGGAGAGACTTATCACTAGAACCCATTGATGGGTGCTGTGTTCAGATAAGCAAAAGTGCAAGCCAGCCTTGCCGCTCTCCTCAAGAATACCGCTTATTTGACTTCCAACAGCATCCTTCAATGGGTTTTTCTATTGCTGCCGGAAAGCCAGTTTATCGGAATAGCTGCGGCGAGGAGTCTTATTTAGCGGGAAGGAAGCCAGAACAACGGTGTAGTCCCGTTAGAACGTGGTGTTACGTTTTGGGGTTATCTGGTAGTGGCACACAAAAGACTGTCTATGTGCCGGATGAGGGAAGTTTCATATTGGTAAGTGCTGGCTTGGAAGCCAAAGTAAATCGAGTGGTTTATTCACACCGTAACCCTGCAAACTACAATACGAACCTGCGGACATCAGACGAAGCTGGCGAACAGCATACAAACCGTAGGATAGCCGGATACGTTAATTCGCATAATTCTGGCAATGCGACGAGCGAACTAGATACTTCGACGGTGCATAACAAACTTGAACCCATTGTGAAATGGGCTAGGGGTTGTTTTGCTCGGAAACACCATGTCCATCTCGGGTGCAGCTATGAGTAAGCATAAACGTAAGTCTGGTAAAGGTAAGCGGTTCAGACCATGTTCAATCTGCAAAGAGATTGTAAATTTTGTGGAATGGCAAGAAGAAACCAAAAAGCGCGGAAGAAAAATCTGGCATTGGGCGAATGAGGACGGTTCGCACCACGTTCATTTCAGCAACAAGCAAAGTGAATTGACGGATGAGCAGCAAGCACACATGGATTATATATGCCAAACTGCTTGACAATCTACCTGCGATAAACTATAATTCCTCACGTTGTAATTAGATTACAAAAAAAGGAGAAATCTTGATGTCATGGATAGATAAAGATGGTTATGTTGTATTAAAACGAAAACCTAGAGTATTGGAACATATAGCAATAGCAGAAATGGCATTAGGTAAGTCGTTGCCAAAAAATGCCGTTGTACATCATGTTGATGGAAATAAACAAAATAATATAAATTCAAATTTAGTTATTTGTCCTGATAAAAAATATCATAATTTAATTCATGCAAGAATGAGAGCATTGGCTATTTGTGGGAATCCAAATTGGTCTAAATGTATAAGATGCTTTGAATATGATTCTCCGCACAATTTATCAAAAAGCAAAAACCAGTCATATCATAAGGAATGTAATAATTTACATGCAAAAAAGATGTTACATATAAAAAAGATGAAAGAAAAACAAAATGAAATCCGGAATCTATCAGTTATCTGAAGCTGAATACCACGCTTGCCCTTGTCCGCAACCTGCTTTGTCTGCAAGTATCGCTGGCATTATCTGGCATCGTTCGCCGCTTCATGGGTGGTATGCTCACCCGAAGTTGAATCCAGACCATCAGCCGTTTGAATCCGCAACATTCGACTTGGGTAGCGCGGCACATGCTATCGTGCTTGAGCAAGACCGTTCCAAGTTAGCGATTATCCATGCTGATGATTGGCGTACTAAAGCTGCGAAGGAAGAGCGTGATTCGGCGCGTGATGCTGGTAAAATTCCAGTCCTTGTGCGTCAAGCTGCCGATATTTATGCGATGGCTGATGCGGCGATTGAGGCAGTAAAGGATTCTGAATTGGATGGCATCTTTCAGGACGGCAAACCGGAACAATCAATCATCGTTCAGGACGGCGATATTTGGCTTCGTGGTCGGCTTGATTGGTTGACCAACGATAACAAAATCATTCTGGATTACAAGACGGTTGGCAAGTCGGCTAATCCTGAATCATTCTTGCGCGGTTCTGTGTTTCAATATGGATACGATATTCAAGTTGCGATGTATCAGCGATTGGTACAAGCCGTTACGGGCGAAACTCCGAAGTTCGTCTGGTTGGCACAGGAAACGGAAGCACCTTACGCTTGTTCGCTGATGGGCGCGTCACCATCGCTTATCGAATCTGGGAATCGCAAACTCGACCATGTTATCAAGCAATGGCGCGAGTGTATGAAAACTGGAATATGGCCTGCTTATGGGAAACGGATTGCTTGGTTGGAAGCACCTGCGTATGAGTTGGCTAAATTGGAAGAACGTGAATATATGGAGGAATCAAAGTGACTATCTCATTGGAATTTCTTAACGAGCATAAAATATCAGTTGTTGCTGATTTTTATGAGGGCGAAGATAGTGATATTGGATATTGGGCAGCATTCATATCAGAAAATAACGGAACCGTTTTCAAATCTGATACTGCAATGGGTGCAGTTGAGAAATTATGTATAGACAAAGGAATTCACCATGATTAGTTTTCGCCCTGCAATTAAATCAAGTGCCAAGTTGCTTGTTGGTATCTATTCAGAATCGGGCTGTGGAAAGACGTACAGCGCACTTCAACTTGCCCGTGGATTCGTTGGTGATAACGGAAAGATTGCCATGATTGAAACTGAATCGGGTCGTGGTGAGGCTTATGCTGATACGCTACCGGGTGGCTATTCCGTCTTGTCATTGCGCGAAGATTTCAGCCCGAAGGCATACGGAGAGGCTATCCGTGCAGCCGAAGAAGGTAAGTTTGATGCGCTTATCATTGATTCAGCATCCCACGAATGGGAGGGGATAAATGGAGTGCTTGATATGGCAGCAAAAAATGAGGAAGCTGGGAAAAAAGGATTGCTGATTTGGCAGAAACCTAAAATTGAGCATAGCAAGGAATTCATGCTCCGCCTAATGCAGACCTCAATACCGCTTGTAATCGTCTGTATGCGAGCCAAGTACCCAATGGAAGGGCATGGTAAGGACATGAAGCGTTCAACTGTCCTAGAGCCTAAGCAATCGGCTGACATTCTGTTTGAAATGATGGTTCACGGGTATATCGACTATGACCACAATATGCACATTACAAAGCCGCGCAATAAAGCGGAAGATAAGACCGGAATCGTGAATAGCGTATTTGAAGATAACAAACCGATTACGATTGAAACTGGAAAGCGATTGGCAAAATGGGCATCCGGCGCAAAATCAGCACCGCCGCCAGCACCAGAAGTAATCGAGCCATTCGACTACGATGCTGCCAGCGATAAGATGTGCGCGGCAAAGGATGAGGCTGAATTGAAAGCGGCATTTTCGGTAGCATGGAAGCGCGCAAAGGCTGATAAGGATGATGGAATGGCTGATACTATCAAAGCCATTTATGATGAGCAGAAGGCTAAATTGGAGGTTACGCAATGAGTAAAGCTAGTGATTTGTCAGACAAAATAATGGATGTAATTGATGGAGAATTGAAATCAGGAGCTTGTAAATATGCTGATATATTCGGTGCATTGAAAGCCACGGAAGTATATTTCGAGACTGATTACGCAATTCGCATCCATGCTGGGATTATTAAGGCTACGAAGGAACCTGACAATGCACCATCGGAGTAAACTTTCGGATGATACCGTGCGTCAAATGCGTAAGGACTATAAGCCTTATGTGTTTGGCTATGAAAAACTAGCCGCGAAATATTGTTGCGGGATTAGTTCGGCACGCGATATTTGTCAGTATCGGACGCGAAGGAATGTGAAATGAACATAGGCTTTTTAGGCTTGCTAGGCATCGTATTTATATGCCTGAAATTGATGGGATATATTGACTGGTCATGGTGGTGGGTGACTATGCCATTGTGGTTTGGATTGGCATTCTTCGTGGCGATATTCATTTTTTATTTCATTGTTTACCAATTGTCGCGATGGCTTGAATGATATGTACAACATGTATCAATCGCCATTGGATAATTCTGCCAAGTCCAGCAATATTCACAATTCTAACTTGCACCAAGCGTAAACTTTCATTTGGAATAGCATCAGATGTAGCGCATGGTAAAGGCGACAAACAAAATGGAATAGATGCAATACCTGTAAAGTGTATTCATTATGCTAATTAGCTTGACATTAGTATGCGGATAAACTACAATGCACCATCTTAAACGAAAGGTGAATAAAATGGACGCAAACGAATCGTATCTGAATGACCATCTAGCAAATGAAGAACGTGCAGAAATTCGCGCAGAGCGAGTGAAAGAACTTGCTAAATCGTACATGCATGACGGCGAGGATTATTACCCGTTCCAACCTGACAATCTTGGCGAAGCACTTGCTGAAATGAATCATGCGAACCTTAAATTTATCGCAGCCGCATTTGCTGTTGCAGCAAAAGATGGATTTATGAATGACATGGCAAACCATTTGGCAGTTATCGCAATTGCTAAAAATGCTGAGTTGTATTGGGAGGACTACGCGATGACGCGTGCAGAAAAGGAGATGGATAATGATTAACTACGAACCGTGGGCTGAATCCCACGCACCAAAGCGTTTTGAGCGCACCGACAAGTCTGGAAGATGGTCGCCGCTTTATGAGAAACCATCAGTCCCTGACCCGGAGTACATGCTGTGGATTGGTGGCTTTGCATTCGGCGGAGGGTTTGCCATACTGGTAGTATTGATGTTGTGTTGGGGGCTGGCATGATTACACCAGAGCAAACAAGGCTGCGGATACGAGATACCGTCAGCGCCAACTTTTAAGAGGTAACAAATAATGACATGGATCAGCGTTGATGAGCAGCTGCCGGAGCTAGACCTACCGGTTTGGCTTGCATGCGGAGACAACCTGTTTATCGGTTACCGAATCGTCGGTATCGTCGGGTGGCGCTGGTGCAACTGCTACGGGTCGATATATTGGGACAAGATCAAGTGGTCGTCGTTTGATGCCGACGCGGACGATTACGCGCCGACTCATTGGATGCCACTGCCACTGCCAACGCCGCCGACACCCTCTGACGCCTAACGTAGAGTTGAGCGCCGGGGAACGGCGCGAGGAGAAACCATGAATAAAACTGTGAAAGAAGTCGCGCCGTTGCCCGTGCGACTCGAACGGCGGGTTATGCCGCTACCCTGCCCGTTTTGTGGTTGCCCAACAATAACTGTGATCGAAGGCTCAACATTCCGCTTGGCGCAAGGCGAGTGCGACAACTGCGGTGCGTCTTGCGGAGAAGTGCGCGTTAATACCATGCAGACGCGCAACGAAGATGAAATACGGGATGCTGTAATCGAGGAATGGAACAAAACGTGGGGCTAACCAGCCGCCCAACACCAACAGAAAGGATGAATTGATGAACGTGAAAAAACACGCCGATGGGCGATCTGAGTTGAGCGCCGGGTTAGCCGCCGAGAAGCAGCAGGAAACGGCATGGGACAATTTTTGGCGAGAGCGCGAACCAGAAGAGCGAGAACTTTTTGAGGAGAGCTACCGCCGACACAAGTTGAACCGGCATCATGGTGGAACAGGTGAATATGAGCATCGCTACGTCGAGCATTGTTGGCATGGCTGGATGGATAGGGCATTCGTGATCTACACAAAGGCGGCTAACGTCTGAATTCAGGGGTGCGACGCGGCTTTATCGCGGCGCGTCCCCTGGAATGATTGGTTGGGCCTCGCGGCCCGCAACGAAGAAAGGGACGACATGAAAACGCTTGATGACTACTTTGAATTGCAGCGCCAAATCTTCGAGCACTTAGGCTACACGCAAGATTGGCGAGTTCTTCCGCTGGACGATGCGCGAGAGTGCTACTGGCGGCTTGACGGCGAAGGGCCGGGAGTTGTGCGGTTTTCCGAGATGGAAGAAAAGCTGAACTCGGATGGCGACTACTACGAAAACGAGATTTACACACAGTGGCACCTGCCGAAGTGGGTTTATCGCGCCGCCGACTACACGCTCGTAGTGGTGGACACGCACACGGACGGGAACAAACTACTGCAAGTGTTCGATAACGCAATGGAGAGGCCTAACCCAACAAGGAGCCACAATTGAATCTCCCCCACCATCGCCGCTACCAATGGCAATTCGTCTGGCGCGAATGGCGTAATGCCGTATACCTGAGCATGGTCGCGCTTATCGTCGCGTTTCTTGTGCTTATGGGCATCCTGTTTCTATTTGAACAAAACGAGCGGCTTGCTTCGGAGCTAAACCACAAGAGCCTAATCGTCGATGTTCACCGCCTAGCCACGTTCGGAGCACCAGGCTATGTGCGGAATGACTGGACGGAAAATACAACGAAAGTGAAAGTGAGGAAACCGGATTCCACCAACACCATTCATTCAATTGTGAGGGAACCAAGATGAGTTTAGAAAAGCTAATAAGCAGCGACCTTCTGTATTTACTGCAACGTCAATACCCAGATGGTATAACTACTAACGCACCCTGCCCGATATGCGGCACTAGTTCACGCGGAGGGGGAGCTTGCGCGAAGTGTATTTGTTCAGAGCTTGGGAGGCGCGGAGCAAAAAATTGGCAGACAGGTAATATCCGCTTGCTATTTGAGCGTAGAAACGCGATCAACCACCAGATAGCCTTAGCAATTGAAGCAATTCAAGAACAGATAGAGGACAAAATATGAGTACACAGACCTTTGGTGCAGCAAAAGAACAATATGACGAACTCGCGGAACTCCGTGACCATAATGCGCTACTGATCGACGCAGTAAGAAACCTTACAGATATGTGTGTAACTCAGGTCGGCGCAGATTACAACGACGTGATTCACGCTGCGTATTTGAATGGAATGGAAGCTCTATTGGGAGACCAAAAATGATTGACGATAAATACGAAGCCGAGCGCAAACTGTTTGAAACTGATGCGGCTCCATATGGGTTTGATCTGACGCGACACAAATGTTTTGCGTCTGAGCCTTGGTCAGAGTACGCAGACGTGAACACAGGGCACCGATGGGCTGGATGGCTCGCTGCACGCCAAGCAAAGGAGCCCAAAAATGATTGATGATGCGATGATTAACCAGCTAGCAAGGCAGTGCGGTGCTGTAGTAGATAACTACTATGGAAATAGCGCATTTACTCCAGATGCACTACGATCATTTTCTCAAGCCTGTTACGCAGCGGGGCGAGAGGAATTGGCAACGCAGCAAGACCACACACCAGTAGAACCTGAAGAAGTTTACTCGCCTAATACTGTTATTTTGAAAGCGTGAAAATGGAATCATTAGATGCCTTTAATAAAAAAGCGTGGGAAAACTTTACTAACAATAACCATAGTACGCCACGTCCAAATGGTATTGCTTGCCCACTATGCGGGCATGAGCTGGTAGATACTGATAATACTATATTAGCAAGTTACCCCCCACAAAAGAATGTTGGTTGCATGGAATGTGGGTATCGTGGTTATAGAATCGCATAGTCTGGTATTCGTGAAGGCAAAACAGGGGCCGAGGAAGAAGTATGAACCGACAGTCGATCCGCGCATCGCACCTTGGATGGAGATATGGCCGGAGTTTTTTCGAGTGCCGGAATTTGTGGTCAAGGGGCGAATTGTGAATAAGGGACTTGATTGATTACTTCACCTTCCCAGCCCATTCAACCATCGCTTTTTGCCGCGCCGAGCATTCCGCGAGGCTGTATGCGGCGTTTGTAGCCACTGAAAGCAAGTCGCCCATATCAGCCCCTTCCGGTAGCTGCTCGGCAGCCTTGCAGGACGCGCTAAGGTTTGCTGGTAATGGCGGATTCTGCGGCGGCAGCGTTGTAGAGCAGCCGACCAGTGTCAGGCAGAACGCAGCGATACTCGATGCGAGTAGTTTCATTAAACACCTCTTTAGTGGTTTTCATCCGCTTCTTTTCAAGCTCATCAGTAGTTGTCTGAAGCCGTCCTGAAATTGCGTTGACCTCATCCAATGCCAGCCGGAATGCTTTATCTGCTGCTGTCTGTGCCGCGACTTGTTCCGCATCATGCCTCCATCCGTTGACAGTCCAACCTAAATAGAATGCACTAGCCAGCAATGCTGCTATGGCGAGTTGTTTCCAGTAGAGGAACAGAATGTTCATGGGCTAAGTACCAATCCGAGAAAGGCACCAATCGCTACTGCCACGCACATCACAATCATGGCTGTTATAGCCCAGCCGAATTCGTCGTCGTCTTTCACGGTATGTAAGCCCATAAAATGCCGAGTATCACAGCCACAAACACCAACATCAGTCCGGCCACTACCACTATTGTGTCTGCTATATCTTTCATCGTTATTCCTTTTTGTCGAGCCACTTATTCCCGATTGCCCCGGCAACCCATGCGCCCATGTAAGCAACCATATACCATTCCGATAGCTTATCATTGAGCACCAGAAAAACGAAAGCCCAAGTTGAACAGGCCAGCGCCACGAAATAAGCGATTCTTGCGTGGGACGTTTTGCCACGCTCATCGAGGAACGCGTCAGTGAAGTCGAACTCGCTTTTCGCATCATGCGTTGCTTTCCAAGTGAGGATAAACGCCAGCACAGCCAACAATGCCATCACCACGCCGAATATTGGTTTTTCTATTTCGATCATGGATGTAGTCCTGCAAATGTTCCGTGGGAGTTGATACTTAGTGTTTTGCGATCAGTCCCGACTTGAATATGCACCCATCCGTCGCCATGCGGCGTGTAGAACTCAAGGATGAGTTTGCCAAACACGATGTCGCTGTCCTTAATGGCTTGGCATATCTTCAGCGGGTCGCCGTAGGCAGGACACTTGAAGTCAGCCGCCAATCCACTCACATGCGCGCTGGTAGGCTTACTACCAATCAACTTGTTAAGCGCGCTACAGCGGTATCCTGACGTGATCTGGATGGGGTTATTCAGTAGCGTGCGCACTTGCTCCATCAATCCAGCTGTACGCTTCAGTTCTTCGATGATTGCAGGAGTTGGGCAGTTGTCTATGCCGTGGCGTGCAGCCGTTTCCGATGCTGTGAATTCTGAAAGCTGGAAGTGCTGGGTTAATATCATTGCGTATCCTTCCCCATGTGGTAAAGCACCTTTTCTCGCACTTCTGCATGGCTGGGTTTGTCGGATAGCTTCTCGTCCATTGATTCAAGCACCTTGAAGATTCGTTCGAGAATTTTGTCGTGATCTGCTTTGGTAACGTACATCTGGGCATTGCGCGTGTCGGAGCGGACTATATCGAGTTCAATGCGTTTTACGTCATTTACCGCCGTATCTAATACCTTGAACTTCTCGCCGAGTCGCGTCTCAAACTGGTTTAGGCTAAGTTTCAGCAGCGACCAACCTCCGCCGACCATTGTAATACCAGCTCCGATCAATTCAGGGAATCCGACAGTAAGTTCCATTTTTCACATCCTTTTTATTAGCTGTATTTCGTAAAAGGGTTGATTGTACATACCAAACTTCGCACTTGTCCTGCCTGAATGTTACCCCATAATTTATGTCCGAGATTCAATTTCAAGCACTTGGTTTTAGTGAGACGTTTCACCAGATAAAACTGCCAGTATTTCCCGACCTTGCGATACACCCAACCTCCATGTAGTGGTGAATTTGTAGTCATCTCGTCGCCCTTGCTTGAGTAGACGAATCCCTCGGGTATCACCGCGCCAACGTAGTTATCAAAGCTGTAAGCCGGATTGCGCCAGAGCCAGAATAATGCGTATAGGTAGTAGTTTTTCGTCCAGTGCATCTGATTGGCGTGGAACAAAGCATCCCCGATTGCCGGATTATCCTCTGTGCTCGCCCACTTTAACCACTTAGGAAGTTCGCCATCCTTGCCCACAAACAAGGCGATTACGGGGGTGAAGATCATCACGAATAAGGTGACGATGATGGACAGGGTGGCTAGGATTAACCAGCGCATTCTAGTTCTTCCTCTTGTTTCTCTGGCTGTACTTCGTCGCACCAATTACAGGGTTGGTCATCCTCTACTTCGAGGTTGCAGTGTTCTTCATTGCAGTAGTGTGTCCACATGGTTATAGTCCTTTTGAATGGTTAAACATAGAACTCTTCCACAATAATTATACCGTTTGCCCCATATCCTCCAGCAGTTCCACCGACTCCAGAAGCTGCGCCAGCACCCCCTGCACCAATAGAATAAGAGTAAGTAGAAGATGGATAATTGATAATTGCTTCGACATACCCGCCAGCACCGCCACCACCGCCCGCAGGTGCATTTGCTGTTGTAGTTGTAATCCCACCACCACCACCTCCGCTACCGCTATTAGCGGATGCGTCATATCCACTAACTACTAAACCACCCCCACCAGCTCCTCCAAAAGCAGAAGACCCTCCAATCCCGCCACCGACATAGTTAGATACTGCTGCATTTTGCCCGCTAGAGGATGCCCCGCTACCACCCCCTATAGCGAATCCAATAGCAGGAGAAGCTATAGAGGCAGTACCCCCTAATGCGCCGTAGTAGTTAATCGCAGATGATGGTGCGCCATTTGCAGCTAGTAGAGAAGTACCAAAAGTGGTATTTCCCCCAGCACTTCCCACACCAGCTCCAGATGTACCTGAGCTACATCCACCTCCACCACCACCAATAGCTCTAACTTTAATAGATACACACCCAGCCGGTTTTGTATAGGTCCCAGACCCAGATGTGAATTTCTGAATAGTTCTAGGCGTACCAAATACTTGCCCATAATTTACTGCTTGATTTGTAGTTGCCCCATTCGCAACACTAAACGCCTGCGATGCGGAACCGGCGAGGGCTGCAAATGTCGATCCGAGCGTTGTTTTCAAGTTCGCCCATGTCAGCTTTTTCAGCACGAATGAGGCTGCGCTATCAGTCAGCGTCATTAAGTCTGCATCGACCGGAGTTGTTTTTGCTATTGCACCGTTTATCCCTGAAGCGATGTCTCCGGCAGCACCTTCTATAATCGCATTGACTTGTCCAGTCCAAGTGTTTAATTCAGTAACAAGATTTCCTCTGGCAACAACATCCGCATCTGCCGCAGTGATAAATTCTTCATCAGTCATTCCAGTCCTGCTTAATGCAGGTGTCGGCATTGCTGTAATATTTTGTGTAATTGCCATGATAATTCCTTATGTTAATCCTTCAATGGTAGCCGAGCATATTGAAATTGTAGGATAAGATATATCAATCGAAAAATCTTTATAGAATCCATAAATAATCGTATTCGTTAAACTTTGCTCACCAATATACACAATTGGCGTTGCGCGATAATCTGACAAAATATCCTGCACTGCACTGATTCTAGTATTGTTTACCCAAATTGTAAAGTCAGCTCTTTTGCTGAATGCGCGTTCAAGCACATTGTAATTTCCAAAGTCATCTTGCGTTTTTATCGAGTAATCTTGTATTCCAGTCCTAGCACCATATTGCGTCGCGCCAACATCCAATTTTTGCCCGATTATACAAGCCCCGCATGATATAGTCCCACTTCCAGTCATCCAAACATCAATTATTGGAGAACTATAACTTGGCATATCAATTTCGACATAATCACGCTTTCTGATAATCGGCTCAAAATAATATGAAAACCAGTTATCAATACCATCTGTATAAGTGAGATTATATGTTTGGTCATAAATAACAGTTTTTACAGTGTGCGTTCCTGATTGAGTGCCACTTGTATCAATAGATGCACCACCAGAAGTCGCGCTCAATTCATAAGTGTTCGTCGCTTTATTGATAACGTAATAAGTCGTATCAGCAACAAGTCCTGTCGGCAATGCGCCTGTAGTGCTAAATCGCACCATATTTCCATTAGCCTTCGTATGAGCCGTATCGGTTACTACGCATGGTGTTGCAATCGTCATCGTTACCGTAGCATCAGATGCACTATCAGTCATTCTGAATCGTGCTGATGATGCATTAGCTATATTAAGCAATGCGACAGAATCACATCGTCCTGTCGGTTGTAATGTTACGGCGATACTATCCGCATTTGTTGTTTTTGACGTAATTGATTGGTCAAACATCTTCCAACGATTCGTATTTCCTAAATCAAGCCAATACGTAGGCGATTTATGCGGAGTGTTTCCTACGTTGCCAGCCTGCAATGATTCATAAATCTTGTGCGAAGAAATGGTAGCGGTATGCGTCCCTGATTGTGTTCCAGTTGTTGTAATCGCAAATGCATTAAGAAGTGAAGATGATATGGTGAAGGTGTCAACAGTTAGAACAGTAAGATAATAATGCTGTCCTGCCGTAATTCCAGTTGGAAGCGCACCAGTTGTAGTGAAAATAACTATCGTTCCAGTAGCGAATCCATGCGCTGTCCAAGTAACTACGCACGGCGATGCAATGGTCATTGTCACGGTGGCAGCGGGTGAAATAACAATTACCTTATCTCCAATCGCGTAAGTAGTTCCTACCGCCCATGCAGCGTAATCGGCTTCGGTCACATTGCTGCTTATCAGATATGAATTGTTAATGTGTTTTGGGCGTATGAGTTTCATATAATCACCGTATGCTGATTATTTGTCTGGTTAAGTATCCATGCGGAAAGCGTATTAAAATTCTCTTGTGTAATGTTACGCCCCGGTTCGTATTGCAGCATAGCGTGTTTATCAGTACCCAGTTCAATCATTGACGATGTAATGGTTATCCTGAAACACGCGTCGAGATTGATTATGTCATTGCCTATTTTTATTTTCATTCGTACCATCCTGACATTGCTGCTGATACTGCGCCACCTGCTTGTGAAGAAAACACCGTTACTTTTACTATCGTTAACGCAGGGAATTCCAGAGGGATAGAAAAATCATGCACATGACTGGAATCCTGAATAAATACTACATCTTTATACAGGAAGAAATCTGTTAGAACTGACTCTTCTGTGCATGTAGCCCTGAATCTAACCGACAAGGGTTTACCTGATGCGCCTGATGTACAGAAGGATTTGCAATAAAAAGTCTTATCTGCCGGAACCATCATCGTGCAAGTCAAGGCGCGATTACCTCCGGGAGTCAGTACGCTGTAAACGCGTGTCGCATCACCAGTTCGGTAAATCGAAATAGTCCCGGCGGACATACCGCCAGTGCCTGTAGTTTCACTATGAAACGCATTGATAAATCTGATATTTGTGGCAACAGTGTTAACTGGATTTGTGCCATCCAAAGCTCTAACTTCAACTTGAACATTGCCAGAAGCATCCAGATACATCACATCTACTGATTGAACACCCGTGCCTCCAGCGGTATCATTAACCGAAGTGGACACAATCGTCATTTGCTCGCCAGCAGCAGCCGGAATAGGAATCGTTGTTGCAGTTCCTTCCCAAACATCATCACCCGTTGCTGCTGTAGATAAACCAGTTCGCTGTCCGAAAGTCCTTAATTTGCTATGTCCGGGAACTTTATTCATCCCTACCGTAGTAAGATAATCCACAGATAACATAAATCCATCATCTGATGATGCGATTTGAAAATCACCATCTGAATTCCTTACCGCAAGCGCAACATAGCGCACAGCACTCAGGTCAGTTCCATCGTTTATGGTCATATTCATGCTGCAATCACCCTTTCTGCTGGCAGTCCATCGCCATCGAATTTGCGTAGGATTTTAGCAGCTTCTCCGGTGTTCTTGGCGAGTGCTAACCCGATAGCCTGCAATTCAGCACGAAGCTGCTTGACCTCATTCGCTGTTTCGTCATTAGCTGCCATCATTCCGCGCGATTCAGAATTGCTGAATATGCGGCTAGGTGGCGTGTATTCTATTTCAGGGCCATTCTCACCGACCATACGCCATCCACCTTCGTGGATACCGCCTGATGCGAAGGCTGGAAGTGATTGCGCTGATGTTAATGTTGCTTGCGCTGCGCTAATCGCTCTACCCCAAGCTCTGCCTCCATAATCACGACCGTAATCTGCCATCATAGCGGCATCCATTGCGCTTTGTGCAGTAGCAATAGCCGCATCCCTAGCTGCAACTAACGTTGGATTTGGATTTGACGCGGAGTATACATTTGGCAGTGATGTAGCCACCGCTGCTGCTGTTTCTGCCGCTATGCGCGCAGCCTCAGCGGTGGCTGTTGCTGACCTAATAGCATCCTGCGCAATTAGTGCTTTCTGTGCATCTGCTGCCATCTGTGCGTTAGCAGCATCTGATGCGGCTTGATTAGTAGCGATAGCGGTATTTAGCAGATATATGAGGCTATCGGTTTGTATCGTGCTTTCGGTATTGATTGAATTCAACCACGCACTCATTTCATCCAGTATCGGATTAGTGGCTGCATTCAGCGTATCAGTAACTTTGGCGGTATATCCACTTCCGTTTATTACTTCGGTACGAATCGCATTAGATGCGCCAATCAATAATCCAGATGGGTCGGTGATGCGCAAAACTGATTTATTTACATTGTCAACACCGCTTATTTGCTGTGCTGTTGCGCTAATAACCGTTCCACGCAATACGTCAACATCCAACGTACCGGCAATCTTCGCGGCGTTTATTTCGTTTTGCACCGACAGCAACGCCGCATAACTTTCCTGAAGATTCGCCACATTGGACATATTTCCCGCTGCTGTTTCAGCCAGTAGGTTAGTCATCGTCGAGCTTATCAATTCAAGCACGGTAAGTTGCGCATCAGCAACGGTAACTTGTATATCCGTAGCATCAGCCGTAGCCCCAAGCGCATTCTGCACCATCGCAAAGTCGCGTGCATAATCAACAGAACTTCTAGCTTGTAATTTTGAAGCATCCAAGAATGCTGTTGCCGAACCAGCAAGCCTACCTTGAGCAGTCACATCGCCAACGGCCGCAGCGTTCGTGCTTAGGAATTCCGCGCGTGACGCGCCATAGGTGCTGGTCAACGGAGATTGAGCACCAAGCCACAAGGAACGCATCAGATCGCGCACAGACGCGCCGAATGTGCGAAGTGAGGCCACGGCATCACTTGCCGCCTTGAAATCGGCTACAGCCTTGTCCTGAAGTGCCTTGATATTGTCCTTGACGGCCTGCGATGACTTATCCATCGCATCCACCCACGACTTGATTGCACCCTGATTGGCAAGTATCGCCGTCAGTTGCTCAGTGCTTGCTGTCTGTGCGAAAGCCCACCATGCTTCAGTGGTAGTCAGGAATTGCGCCATTGGTAAGCCTGCATTAGTCAGCGATTCGAGTGTTAGCGCGGTTTGAGTAGCTACTGGCGCGAATCCAGATATGAAGCTGGTCATTAACTGCGCGCTGTTCGCCACCCCGCCCAATGCTGTAGCAAGCGCATCCGCTGAATCAATCGTTGCGCGTGAAGTTGAGCCAAGCGCGTAAAACAACTTATTGAGTAGGATTACTTCATCCGACAGGCGCACCGCAGTATCGGCAAGGTTCTCACCCGCCTTTTGGAATTGCGACAAACGCGGAATCATGTGTGCGCCCATCGAATTCGCTATGTCAATAACAAGCGCATTTTGTTGTTCCTGCGTGGCGACTTGGCGATTGATTGCGAAGCTCCATGTATCGAGCGCAATCGTAGCCTCACCGGATACAGCAGCAAGTTTGGCGAACACAAACTCAGTACCAGCGATTACGTTCTGGAAGGCTTGTGCTTGTTCCGCACCGATACCTTGAACGTCAACGCCTGATTTGTTTGAACGGAACCAGCCGCCTTTTTGCGACCACGGTGTTTCATATTGACCAGCGAATCCTTGCCCAGAAAATTGACCGGCAAGAGTGGTAGTGCCTGATTGCTTTGGCCCCATGCCGAAGGCTGCATTAGCTATTCCGCCAATTACACCGCCAACAACAGCACCCAATGGCCCACCAACCGCCATACCTATGGCTGTTCCCATCATTGCAGCAGATTTTCCGTCAATACCGAATAGCTTTTTATCCCCTGCTATCATCGTACCCAATGATATTCCAGCAAGTCCAGCTCCAACATAAGAGCCAATCGTCCCGACTGTTGAGCCTAAAGAGCTAACCGATTGCGCGAACTCGCCAGTAGCAAGGCTTAATTCACCAGCGGTAGACAATCCTAATGACTGACCCAATCCAGATGTAGCGAAACTATTGAACATTCCAGACAATCCAGTAGTCGCGGTGGAACTATATGTAAACGCACCGGACAACCCATCATAGAATGATTTGCCAGCACTCAGCCAGCTTCCTCCGCCACCAGCATCCCCA
>Ga0209727_1000866_pt1 | contig 29047 bp, 27 predicted proteins | sample RifGroC1_FD_183995 | JGI IMG/M metagenome (GOLD analysis project Ga0209727, IMG submission 183995) | Groundwater microbial communities from Rifle, Colorado, USA - Groundwater C1 (SPAdes) (version 2) | ecosystem: Environmental > Aquatic > Deep subsurface > Groundwater | place: Rifle, Colorado...
GCAATGTACTATGATAAGATTAACCCGTTAGGTCAGGTGGCCTAACTTAAATAAAAAAGTCTCCGACAAACCCGGTACGGTTCAAAGTTTGGTGTACCCAAACGGATTACCAGTTTTGTGTTACCACTTGGTTATTCATTTAACCTAGATGGTTCAATGATGTATATGTCTTTTGCAGTACTCTTTATTGCTCAAGCTTACAATATTGATCTAAGTTTTACTCAACAAGTTTTAATTCTATTAACGTTAATGATCACCAGTAAAGGAATAGCCGGTGTTTCAAGGGCTTCAATTGTTGTGATTGCATCTACTTTAGTGATGTTTAAATTGCCTGAGGCTGGAATTTTATTGATCCTTGCGGTTGATCAATTTTTGGATATGGGCAGAACTGCAACAAATGTCATAGGCAACAGTATTGCTACAGCTGTGATTGCTAGAACTGAAGTGGGCAATGAGGAAGTTGATGAGGTTGAGGAAGTGGTTGTTGATTCGATTGTGCCAGTGAGTCGTTTAGCAGATAACACCTAACTTTTGAAACCAGTAAAAAAGATTGGATGACAAGTAAATTTATAAACCAAAATGATTGTTTAATATCTTTGAATCTGATTTTAGATCATCGGTATTAAGCAATCATTTTTATTTCATAATTATTATTATTTAAATTCTTGTGAGGTTGAAAAATCCCAAATATAGTTTATTCTTTTGGAGAGTACGATTTTTCTTCTGATGATATAAACGTCTTGATATGTGTGAAAATTAATTGGTTCAACGATTTTAAGTTTATTTTCTGCAATCTCTTTTTCAACAAGAAGCTTTGGTAGCCAAGCAATTCCTAAACCTTGTAAAACGAGTTCTTTTAAATCGCTTGCATTATCAGTTTCATATAATATTCGATAGTTTAATTGATTTTCTATAATATCATCGACACATTTTCTCAAATAAGCTTGTTTGCTATATGATAACAACGGAAATAATTCATTAAATGAATATTTTGGTTGGTTATTATAAAGGGCGGTGACAGGCAAAATTTCCATTTTTACGATTTTGTGGAAAATAAAAAGTGAAAAATCCATTTGAGCTAAAGTTTTTTGGTCACAATAACAAATCAAGAAATCGCAAGAACCATCTGTGAGCAAGCGCATGCCTTGTTTGAGGTTTGCTGCAATAATTTCTAATTTTAAATCACTCAGATCTTCGGAAAGCTCATGAATAAAACGAGGGAAAAATTGTGTAATAAGTGAATGCGAAACAGCGAATTTGGTATTTAGTTCATTGTTTTTAATATTTTTTTCTAAATAGGTAATTGTGCTTGAAAGTTGGTTGTGAATGTTTTTAGCAGTAGCTAATAAAATTTGTCCAGCTTCAGTGAAATCAATATTTTTACTTTCTCGATCGAGGATTGGGAAACCCAAAGCATTTTCAATATTTTGTAGTCTACGTGAGAAGGCAGACTGAGTTACATGCCTGATCTCTGCTGCTTGGGAGATTGATTTTTCCTGTTCTAATGCAAGTAAATCTTCAATCCATCGAATTTCCAAGGTCATAAATTATCCTTAATGCATGCTCATACACTATTATAATCTATTATGCAAAAAATGCATGTAGTAATATTTTTTTACATTAGAAAAAACACATACAGTCTTTTAACATAAAAATATAGTCGTACAGGATTTATTCAAATGAACATTAAGATTAATACGCGGACTGAAAAAGATTTATTGGGTTTTAAAGAAATTCCTTCGAATTGTTATTATGGTGTGCAAACTTTAAGAGCAATCGAGAATTTTAATTTAAGCCAAAGTAAATTAAGCCAGTTTCCAAACTTTATTAAAGCATTGGCAATGGTTAAGTCTGCGTGTGCTTATTCAAATCTTAAATTAAATAAAATTGATGAAAATAAGAACAAAGCAATTCAATATGCATGCCAGCAGATTTTAAATAACCAATATCATGACCAATTTATGGTGGATATGATCCAAGGTGGTGCTGGAACCTCAACCAATATGAATATAAATGAGGTTGTGGCAAATATTGGATTGGAATATCTAGGTCATACTAAGGGTGAATATCAATACTTACATCCTAACAATGATGTGAATATGTCTCAGTCGACCAACGATGTATATCCTACTGCAATCAAAATAGGTTTAATTGCGGCAATTGAACAGTTAAATGTACCTTTTAATCATCTAATTGCGAGTTTTAGAGCAAAATCTGAAGAGTTTTCGGATATTTTGAAAATGGGTAGAACTCAGTTACAAGATGCCGTGCCGATGACATTAGGGCAAGAATTTGGGGCTTTCGCTGCTACATTACAAAATGATTTGGATAAATTAAATCAGATCATGCCTGATGCTTTGAGTGTTGTAAATCTAGGTGGTACCGCGATAGGTACAGGCATCAATACTGAAGTGAAGTATCGTGAATATGCTATCGAAGCTTTGTCAGAAATTACGGGTCGTAAGATTAGTAGTTCACCTGATTTAATCGAAGCCACATCAGATATGGGTGATTTTGTTTTATTGTCGAGTTTCTTAAAACGTACAGCGACGAAGCTTTCAAAAATCGCCAATGATTTGCGTCTATTATCGAGTGGTCCACGTGCTGGTTTAAGTGAAATTTATCTTGAGCCACGTCAGCCTGGAAGTTCAATCATGCCAGGTAAAGTGAATCCTGTAATTCCAGAGGCAATGAATTTAATTTGTTTCCAAGTGATTGCAAATGATTTGGCTGTCACTTTAGCTGCTGAGGCAGGGCAGTTGCAGCTTAATGCGATGGAACCATTGATTGCATTCAAACTATTTGAATCAATTGATTTGCTAGGAAAAGCAATGCAAATGTTCCAACTTAAATGTATTGATACGATTCGTGCTAATGCGGAACTTTGTCAGTCACAAGTTGAAAATTCGATTGGTATTATTACAGCATTAAATCCATTTTTAGGTTATGAAACCACGACACGTATCGCTAAACAAGCAAATGAATCTGGTCAAAGTGTGCTGAGTCTAATTAAAGCTGAAAATCTAATTTCTGATGAAGTTTTGGCAGATATTTTAGCTGTAAAAAATATGGTACATCCAAAGCAATCAGTCTGACTTTTAAAGACTTGATGTAAATTTGTTAAACTCAAGAAAGCTTGTGACAGCTTTCTTGGGTTATTGATCTTCAAAACGATATAGCTCTAAACCGCTCTGAAAAAATAAGAAATAAAATCGTATTTTTACATTTTCAATACTACTCCTATACATGTGGGTCCAAGCAGAATGATTCTTGCAATGTAAAATATGAAAAATTAATTAATTTTTATAGTTTTGATCGTAGTTTACAAAAATTTAGTGTTGAAGCTGACATTGAATCCTTGTGTAAACGTTCAAACCATATTTGGAAATAGATGATCTTTTTAATCATTCCAATTTGAAATTTTGATCCATCTATTGAGTTTATCCAAGTCTAAAACCGAAGCTGATTTAGAGACTTTTTATGTTTTCTCCCTACATCCATGCATTTGCATTGTTTTTTTCATTACTGAATCCATTCCTTATGAGTGTTTACATGATTGGCATGATTCGTAATACGGATGCCAAAGTTTTTAGCAAAGCATTGATTCAAGGATGTTTAATCGCATTTATTGTCTTTATTTTATTTGCTTGGGGTGGTGAAAGTATTTTTAGCCGTTATTTGAATGTTCGATTTGAATCATTTCAAATTTTCGGTGGTCTCATCTTTTTAGTCATTGGTTATCGTTACGTTTTTCAAGGTGCAGAAACAATTGGTGAGATGAGAGGTGCACCTGAACATTTAGCTGGAACAATAGCTATGCCATTTATGATTGGACCAGGAACCATAAGTGCTGCAGTAGTCACGGGGATTAGTGTTCCATTTTCAGGTGCGGTTGCAGTCATTGCAATTACGTTGATGTTAACGTGTAGTATTTTGATTCTGATGAAATTTGCACATGATCATTTACGCTATAAACATGCAAAATATATTGATCGTTATTTTGACATTGTAGGGCGTTTGTCGGCTCTGCTGATTGGCACAATTGCTGTTGATATGATAGTTAATGGGATTATGGGGCTGATTGAAAATGCTAATATTATTAAATAGAAGTATATATGGTATTTAAAATATAAATGCCAAATGAACAATTTTCTCATTTCTATCCGAAAATTGGTGCGATGTAATCATTTTGAAATATTCATCGTAATTTATATAAATATATTTGATGGTATTTTGAGCTAATTTGCATATGTTTAATTGTCTGAATAAAGGATAATAGTGGCGTAGCATATTTACGAGTTTTACTCATGTCTCCTTTAGATCAATTAAACCAAGCTCCCGATGATCAATCTGAATTAACGATGTCAGTGCTTATGACACCTGATATGGCAAATTTTTCAGGCAATGTTCATGGTGGAGCAATTTTAAAGTTACTTGATCAAGTCGCATACGCCTGCGCTAGTCGTTATTCAGGTAGTTATGTTGTGACTTTATCTGTGGATAAGGTCAATTTCAAAGAACCTATTTATGTAGGAGAGCTGGTTACCTTTTTAGCAAGTGTGAATCATGTTGGTCGTACATCTATGGAGATTGGTATTCGAGTGGAAGCTCAAAATATCCAAAAAAGAACGATTCGTCATACCAACACATGCTACTTCACGATGGTAGCAGTAGATGAACAACGTCAGCCAAAAGCAGTTCCAGCATTAAATTTAGATACAGATTGGAAGCGTTGTCGTTTTGAAGCAGCTGAATTACGCAAAATTCATCGTTTAGAAGAAGTGCAACAACCATCATGCAGCATTTTCAAAAAATCTTCTCAATGCTAATAGCTTAATTCTCTGATTTTAAAAAAGAACGAACCGCAGCATGGTTCGTTCTTTTGCATTAATAACAAGATTCTATTGTTATTAATGTGGTCTAAAGGTCTGGAGTAACCTTGAGATCAGTTTAGTTTGTAGCAGCAGGTGCAGATGCAGGTGTTTCACTCGCAGTTGCATCAGTTGTTGCTTGACCTTGAGTTTCTGGCTGTTCTTGAGTTGAGACAACAACTTTCTCTTCTGTTTCATGCGCAGCATGTGATTGATCATGTGCTGTAGCAGCAAAGGTTGTTGCAGCAGCAAGTGTAAGCGTAGTAGCTAACAAAGTCTTAACAAGTTTCATAATTGGCATCCTTAAATTCAATTTTTAAAAGCCGCTATCAAGTTTACTGAACAACCAGAGCCTGATTTCGACATGGGTTCATGCTAAGTGCCAAAATTATTTACAGCAATATTCTTAACAATGTTTTACGCCTAGCTTAACAATGTGAAATAATAATTAATGTTATGTTGCAGACATGTAAAACAAAACGCCAAAATGAATCATTAAAATGTGTGCAAATATGTTTTTTTGATTAAAAATAGAACAGGTGAATTACGAACGGGAAACATAAACTCAGATTTATATAAAATCTATTTATTGTATAAAACGATTATATTTTTTAATTTAATTTCTTTAATTGATTTAATATGTTTATTTTGTCTTGGAAAATAATAATTATGTGACTTAAGTCTCAATTTGTTGTTTTTAATAAATTGCTTCATTTTCAGTTTTCTTTATCGATACAATAGGCTTAACACTTAGATTGAGATTGTCGTGAAACTCATTAGCCATAAAGCTGTACCCACTCATATTATTTCTGGTTTTCTCGGTGCTGGTAAAACCACATTACTCCAGTATTTATTGACTCAAAAACCTGAACATGAGACTTGGGCAGTTTTAATGAATGAATTTGGGCAAATTGGTGTGGATCAGCAGCTTATTACTCAACAGCAAGGTTATGCAGTTAAAGAATTATTAGGTGGATGTTTATGCTGTAGTAGTCAGCTTCCTATGCAGATTGCACTTTCACGACTCTTAAGTGAAACACAACCAGATCGTTTGTTTATTGAGCCGACAGGTTTAGGGCATCCTGCCCAATTGCTTGAGCAACTCACAGAACCGCACTGGCAACGAAGTTTAGATATGCGCGCGTTGGTCATTGTTGTTGATGGAAGTCGATTACATGATGAAAATTGGGTAAGACAGAACTTATATACAGATCAACTTAAAGCTGCACAAATTGTTGTAATTTCACATGCTGATTGCATGACGGATAGTGATCAACAGATTTATTTTGAACTAAAAAAAGAATTTCAGGCTTATGTGCAGGATTGGATTGAAGCTGAACATGGCCACGTCCAACTCGAAGTGATTGATAAAGCACAGCGACCTGTTTTACGTAAAATTCAACCATTATTGAAATTACAACAGCATCAAACGGTAGATGAAAATATCAGCGCAGTTAAACAACTACCGTACCATTATGTTGAGTCATCACAAGGCTATACCGTTGCAGGATGGAAATTGCCTAAACGTTGGATGTTTAATTTTAATGAGCTTTTAGATTTGCTTTGTGCACAACAGGATTGGGTGCGTATAAAAGGTATTTTTAATACAGATCAAGGTTGGAAAAGTTTCAATTTTAATCCTGAGCAATTTAATTACAAGTCAACTGAAGCAGGGCTAGATAATCGAATTGAAATTATTACGCAGGCATCACATGACTGGTTTAAGTTTGAATCGGAGTTGTTAGATTGCCAGCTAAAAGATGAATGATTCATCGTCATAACGGTCAAATGGCATCTTTATTTTTTCAAAATAGAGTATGCTTAGCGCCAAATTTGAGGATGTATTCTATGGCTCTAAAAGCAACGATATATAAGGCAGATTTGAATATTGCCAATATGGATGAGCATATTTATGCTGATTATCAACTTACACTTGCGCTGCATCCGTCTGAAACAATTGAACGACTCATGGTTCGTGTGCTCGCTTACGCGCGTTTCGCTGACGAGCGTTTAGAATTCACAAAAGATCTGTTTGAAACTGACGAACCTGCTTTATGGCAAAAGGATCTAACAGGGCTTTTGGAAAAGTGGATCGAAGTAGGTTGTCCAGCAGAAGATAAAGTCAAAAAAGCAAGTGCTCGTTGCAAGCAAGTCGCAGTTGTTGCATATGGCTCGCAAGTAGATGATTGGTGGAAACGTAATAGTAAAATCAAAACTTTAACGAATGTCGAAGTTTGGCAGCTAGATGATAAAACAACCTGTGAACTAGAGCAGTTGTGTGAAAGAACGATGCAGTTACAGCTGAATATTTTAGATGGTGAGTGGACTTTGTTGAGCGATAAAGGTCAAGTCGATATTAAATGGCAAAAATTGCAATAATTGGCTTGAACGATATTAGGAGATAATTTGAGATGATAACTGAATTAGAAATTATTGATTTAAAAATTGGTGAAGGTAAAGAAGCGGTTAAAGGTGCGCTTATTACCACTCACTACACGGGATGGTTAGAAGATGGTACTAAATTCGATTCTTCAATTGACCGTGGAAATTACTTTGAAACCGTGATTGGCACAGGTCGTGTAATCAAAGGTTGGGATCAAGGTATCATGGGAATGCGCGTGGGTGGAAAGCGTAAGCTGATTGTTCCTTCACACTTGGCATATGGTGAAAGAAAAATGGGAAAAATAATTCCTGCGCATTCAAACTTGATATTTGAGATCGAATTATTTGATGTCAAAACACGTGATGAATAATTAAAAAAAATATGTTGATAGAAATCACAATTTAATCTTAATTTATGATTTTATTGTGATTTTTATATTTTATACAAAAACAATACAAATAATATTGTAGAATTAAAAATAAGCATATGATTTATATAGCTTTTATCTAAATGAGTTTTTTAGTAATTTCTGCATAAAGTTATTGATTCTATAGACAGTTCTGTATATCTTTGAGTTAAAAGAGCAGTGTTTTCTGAATCAAACTTTTTTCATAAAATGTGAATTAAGTTTACCTTTTGGAAAAAATGATTAAACTGGATAATCATTAGGCAAACTAGCTTATTGATGTAATTAGCTAAATATAAAAATATTTCACTTGTGTGAACCAAGTGATAAAAATTGAGTGAGTGGAGGTGGGTATGAATGACTATTTGGATATTACCGCGTCTGAGCTATTAAAAGAGCTAAATAATTTTTTCATGATTGACACGTATGATGGCTCGGAAAATGGTTTTTGGGCAAATTCTAAAGCATTGACGGATAAACATTACTGGATGGATGGAGACAACAAAGTTGAAATCATTCGAGAGTTGAGTTCTTCTAATCCTCATGCAGAATGTAATTATAAAATTACATTACTTTCACCTGAGGAAGGTAATGTGGTTCTTCTTGATTATGATGGATTCAATAAAAAGATTTTAACTTTCCGTCGTGGTGATTGGGTCAACCGTCTTTATCGTTACTTTTATCATAAAGAGCGTTGCTACTTACAAGACCGTGCAGAACATCCAAATTTCCAACTTATTCAATACTAGTCTGGATACATTGATAAAGATTGCCTCGACTATCTAAGATGATCGAGGCAAATTTTTTTGTGGGTTTAAAATAACAATTTATTTTTAAGATTATTTTCAGTTTAAAAAATTATAACTACAATCCTCATATTACCCGACAAAGTCAGCCATCTAATTGTCGATAAGATGAAATCCTTCTGCATATCTCTGTACTGATTTTTCTTTATTATTGAGAATATTCTCCATGTCTACTCCTTCAAGATCGCCAGCTTTAAAATGCTTTTTAGGGCTCGTGGTTGGTATGTTATGCAACGCGGCAACTTTCGCAGCCAACCCCAAAATTGATGCTACTACCTTGATGGTGATTGGTTATCATGAGATTACCGATGAAAAAGATGCCCTGATACCAAGCTATGCGGTAACAACGCAGCAATTTAGTGAGCATATCCAATGGTTAAAGAAAAATGGTTACCATTTTATTAATGTAGATCAACTTATTAAGGCTCATCAAGGCAAGTATAGATTACCAAAAAAACCTGTTTTATTAACAGTAGATGATGGTTATCAGTCTTTCTACCAAAATGCTTATCCAATTATTCGTAAAAATAAAATTCCAGTCTTACTTGCAGTAGTGGGTTCTTGGTTAGAGCCATCCAATCTTGAAAAAGTCGATTTCGGTGGTGAGCCGATTGATAGAAATAAAATCTTAAGTTGGAGTGAACTTAAAGAAATGCAGAGTTCGGGTTTAGTGGAAATTGCTAGCCACAGTTATCATCTGCACGAAGGAGTCAATGCAAATCCACAAGGTAATTTAGAACCTGCTGCAATTTCTCGAATTTATGATCCCAAAAATCAAAGTTATGAAAGCGATTCAGCTTACCAGCAACGTATTTATCAAGATTTAAAAAAGAATAATGATTTACTACAGGCACATGGATTGCGATCACCACGAGTTATGGTATGGCCATATGGTCGATACAATATGCAGCTTGTGCAAACAGCAAAACAACTTGGTATGCCAATCACCATTACTTTGGATGATGGTGCAGATCATGCCAAACAGTCCTTGCAGAATATGAGTCGTATATTGATACAAGGTAATATGTCGACAAATGCTTTGGCACAAGAAATCAAAAATAGAGAATTGAATTTAAATGACAATAATCGACCGCAAAAAATTATGCATGTCGATCTTGATTACATTTATGATCCCGACCCTCAACAAGAAGAACGCAACTTAAGCCATTTGCTTGATCGTATTAATGGTATGGGCGTGAATACAGTTTATTTGCAAGCGTTCTCTGATCCTGATGCCAATGGTTCAGCAGATATGGTGTATTTTCCAAACCGTCATATACCAATGCGGGCTGATCTATTTAATCGTGTAGCTTGGCAAATTCAAACGCGTACCTCAGTGCAACGACTTTATGCATGGATGCCTATGTTGGCTTGGGAGCTACCAAAGACTAATCCTGTTGCAAATGAGCTGGTTCAAACAGAGCAGGTCAAAGCGGGTGAACATTTAAACATGGGCTATATACGTCTAAGCCCGTTCTCGCCAAAAGCTCGACAAACGATCAAAGAAATTTATCAAGATTTAGCGAAATCCACACCATTTGATGGTCTGCTATTTCATGATGATGTGACTTTATCTGATTATGAAGATGCTAGTCCTCAGGCTTTGGCTGCTTATACGCAACAAGGCTTAACAACCGACTTAGCTAAAATTAGAAATAATGATGCTGATTTGCAGAAGTGGACTGCATACAAAACTCAATATCTAGATGATTTTGCAATGGAATTAGCAAATGAAGTGCGACAATACCAACCTTATTTAATGACTTCTCGGAATCTATATGCTCAAGTTGCATTAAATGCTTATGCAGAAAACTGGTATGCACAATCGCTAGAACAATCTTTAAATCGTTATGATTTCACTGCGATTATGGCAATGCCATATATGGAAAAGGTAGATCAGCCTGAACAGTTCTATAGCAACATTTTAAAACGTCTTAAAAAATATCCAAATGGTATTAAAAAGTCAGTGATGGAATTACAAGCCGTGAACTGGCGAAATGATCAAAAAATACCATCTGAAGAGATGGCTGCGACAATCAAATCATTATATCAACAGGGTGCAATGCACATTGCTTACTATCCAGATGATCCGATTAAAGATCACCCTGATGTAAAGCAAATGCATGATGCTTTTGCACAGAAATCATCGCAACTAGTGCCTTAATTGAGTGTATGAAATGACTGAAATTGCAGCCTTATGGTCATATGCCATTAAGTTCGTATTCTATTATCCGTTATTCATGTCTTATTTATGGATGATGGGGGCAATTCTATTTTATTGGAAAGAACGCCAAGACCCACCTTATCAACAGCCAAAAAGTTTAGAGCTTTATCCAAAAGTTGCAGTACTTATTCCTTGTTTTAATGAAGGTGATAATGCTGAAGAAACCATTAGCCATGCTTTACAGCTGGATTATCCGAATTTTGAAGTGATTGCGATTAATGATGGTAGTTCAGACAATACGGGAGAGGTGCTTGATCGTCTCGCAAGTCAATATGAAAAATTACGTGTTGTACATCTAGCTCAAAATCAAGGCAAGGCAATGGGATTGCAGGCGGGTAGCTTGATGACTGATGCTGAGTTCTTGATTGGCATTGATGGTGATGCTTTACTTGATCCTCATGCAGCTAAATGGATGATGCGACATTTTCTAGAGGATGAAACGGTTGCAGCGGTCACAGGAAATCCACGTATAAGAACACGATCAACCTTGCTTGGTCGAATTCAAGTGGGTGAATTCTCATCTATCGTTGGAATGATTAAAAGAGCACAGCGCACGTTTGGTCGATTATTTACGGTATCGGGGGTGATTACGGCATTTCGTAAAAGTGCCGTACATCAAGTCGATTATTGGTCTCCAAATATGTTGACTGAAGATATTGATATTACTTGGAAGCTTCAACGAGCAGGGTGGGATGTACGTTTTGAACCGAATGCCTTGGTGTGGATTTTGATGCCAGAAACCTTTAATGGTTTGTGGAAGCAGCGTTTACGGTGGGCGATGGGCGGGGCACAGGTCTTAATCAAGAATTTGGACGTCTTCTTGAAACCCAAACTTAACTTCTTATGGCCATTAATGCTTGAATTATGCTTGACCTTGGTATGGTCATATTTGATGCTAATTATGGCTGTCATATGGCTATTACATTTTGTTATTACACTCCCAAGTCTCGCTATTGTAAGTTCGCCATTTTTGCCTTACGGAAGTGGGATTTTATTAGGGGCAACCTGTTTAATTCAGTTTGCTTTAAGCAAATGGATGGATAGTCGTTATGAACCAAACTTGGGTAAAAATTACTACTGGATGATTTGGTATCCCTTTGTATTTTGGTTAATTACGATTACTGCTACAATCGTCGCCTTTCCAAAAGTACTGCTTCGTGGACAGGAAAAACGTGCACGTTGGATTAGTCCTGATCGTGGTATTCGTTAAGTTGTAAGTCTAATCTTACAGAGTATAGTGAAATGAAAGTAAATAGCTTGATTATTGATTTACGTCGCCAACTCCCATGGCATAAACGCTATTTTTCGACCACAACAACAGCGATGATGTGGGCAGGCTGGTTATTATTATGGCGTCCATTCGTTTTAGTTTGGGTATTGATTGAAATTCAGAAAACCCATCTAGCACAGCGTTTAATGTCAGGATTTAGTAATGGTATTGAACATGGTGTAATCGCATTAATTTTTTGTGCTGTCATACTTATGTTATGGGGTTTATTGCCTTCTAAATCAGTGAGTGAAAGGCAAACTGTTGAAAAGCGAATCACGGATTTTGCTCGCTATTTTGAACTATCAGAACAAGAAATATCTTCTGGTCGTCAGCAAAAGATCACAATCGTTCACCACGATGAGAATGGTAAAATCATCCGAGTGGAATAACATTCAATTCTAATAGATTTATTAGATACCTTAGTTTCGACTGAGGTATTTTTTTTATTTTATAAATTTTAGGCATAAAAAAACCAGCATACGCTGGATTTTTTTACTGCACCAAACTTCAATAGTTGAAGGATGGTGCCCGAGGCCAGACTCGAACTGGCACGCTTTGTGGGCGGGGGATTTTAAATCCCCTGTGTCTACCGATTTCACCACTCGGGCATGTGCGCAATAATAGTGGAGGCTTTAAATCTTGGCAAGAGTAAAATCAACTATTTGCTTTATTTTCAATCAAAACATGTTTTTAACCTATAAAAAATAATCATGTGCTATGTATTTTTCATAGTTCTTTCACAAAATTGAGATCATTTGTTCATATTAGCTGATTAGGTTTAAGCATTTAAGGTGATAAAAATAAGGTAGTACTTAAATGACTGTAAATATTTCACGACGGGAACTCATTCAAAAAAGTTTATTCGGTTTGGGTGCATTATCACTCACAGTGGGAATGACAGGTTGTAATGATAGTTCAGATAATGAAACTAATAGTTTAAAGGTGAGTTTTGAACATGGTGTTGCGAGTGGTGATCCGTTGCAAGATCGCGTTATTTTATGGACACGTTTAACGCCAAATGAAACCAGTGCACGTTTACAAGTGACATGGGAGCTTGCATTAGATCAACAGTTTAAACAAATCATTAAAACAGATAAAGTGACTACATCAGCATCACAAGATTTTACGGTGAAAGTGGATGCAACGGGACTTCGGGCTGATACAAGTTATTATTATCGGTTTATTTTTGGAAATAAGATTTCTCCAATAGGGCAGACTAAAACGTTACCCCTAAGCACATCTAAAGTTAGTTTTGCAGTATGTTCATGCTCAAATTATCCAGCGGGATATTTTTATGTATATCGTGAAATTGCAATGCAAAATGTAGATGTAGTGATTCATTTAGGTGACTATATTTATGAGTATGGTGCTGATGGATATGCCACTGAAGATGCTACAAAACTTGGTCGTACTTTAGCGGCAGATAACAATAAAGAAATTATTAAATTAGATGATTACCGAAAGCGATATGCACTATATCGAAAAGATAACGACTTACAGGCTGCACATCAACGTCATCCATTTATCGTGATTTGGGATGACCATGAGTTGACGAATGATACTTGGAAAAATGGTGCTGAAAATCATCAAGCAAATGAAGGTTCGTTCCTTGAGCGTAAGTTGGCTGTCTTACAGGCATATTTCGAATGGATGCCAATTCGTCCTGTAGATGATCAGCATGTAAAGATTTATCGCCAATTCGATTTTGGTAATCTTGTTCAATTGACTATGTTGGATACCCGTATTATTGCTCGAGATCAACAATTAGATTATGCAAATTATTTAACTGCGACAGGCATAGACGTTGCAAAGTTTCAAGCTGATCTTACTAGTCCTACGCGTACTTTGATGGGGGTTGAACAACGTGATTGGTTATTAGGCAAATTACAGCAATCAAATGCAACTTGGAATGTTTTTGGACAGCAAATTTTAATGTCTAAAATGTTTATTCCTGCTGAGTTGTTACTTTCTTTGGCTGAAATAACTTCAGGCAATCCAACAGCTGAAACACTCACAAAAATGAATACGCAAATTACTGAACTGGTAACGCTAAAAGTTCGACTACAAAATAATGATCCAACACTTACTCAACAAGAGAAAGCGCGTGTACTTACGACTGCACCGTATAATTTAGACGCTTGGGATGGTTATTTCACTGAACGCGAGATTTTGTATGGCACATTAGCGCAGTTGAAAAAGAAAATCGTGGTCTTGGCGGGTGATACACACAATGCTTGGTCTTCAAATTTATACAGTAAAGATGGGGTATTCGTTGGAGTAGAGTTAGCTACCAGCTCAGTATCTTCACCAGGATTGGAAAAATACCTCAACATTCCTTTGGCACAATTGCAACAATTTGAATTTGCATTCAAGACATTAATTGATGAATTGAATTATTGTAATTTGAATCAACGTGGTTATTTGGTGGTTGAATTTGATCAGTTACAGGTACAGTCGAAGTGGATTTTTGTTGATTCTATTAAGCAGACAAACTATTCCGTTGATGAAAGTCGTCAGCACCAACTTAATTTAGATGTCAATTTATTGCCCATTCAGACAGTTCAGCAAGTTGCATAATTTTTGAAATCAAAAAAGCCAAGTATGCAAAGCTTGGCTTTTTATAAAACATCAAATTTTAGACATAAAAAAACCAGCTTACGCTGGATTTTTACTGCACCAAACTTCAGTAGTTGAAGGATGGTGCCCGAGGCCAGACTCGAACTGGCACGCTTTGTGGGCGGGGGATTTTAAATCCCCTGTGTCTACCGATTTCACCACTCGGGCTTTACCAATGGAGGCGGAGGTCGGAATCGAACCGGCGTACACGGAGTTGCAGTCCGCTGCATGACCACTCTGCCACCCCGCCATCTCTTGGTGATGCACATATTAGCAATCTTTAGAAAAAAAACAATAGTGTTTGCGGTGAATATGCACATAAAAACAACATCTAAAAGAATATTGGCTAAATTATCATGTATTATTTGCATTATTGATTCATACCCACTTTGGAGATGCGCTGTGGCATTGGTTTTAGACGGTCGTGCATTGGCAACACAAATCGAAGCTGATTTGTTGGTACGTGTAGAAGCATTAAAAGCAAAATCGGGTCGTACCCCAATTTTGGCAACAATTTTAGTTGGTGATGATGGTGCATCTGCAACTTATGTGCGTATGAAAGGAAATGCTTGCCGCCGTGTGGGCATGGATTCTCTAAAGGTTGAACTGCCAAAAGAAACGACAACTGAACAATTACTTGCTGAAATTGAAAAATTAAATGCAAATCCTGATGTGCACGGTATTTTGCTTCAACATCCAGTACCTGAACAAATTGATGAAAGAGCATGTTTCGATGCGATTTCACTCGAAAAAGATGTGGATGGTGTGACTTGTCTTGGTTTTGGTCGTATGTCAATGGGCGAAGCCGCGTATAGTTCAGCAACTCCAGCGGGTATCATGACGATTTTAAAAGAAAACAAGATTGAAATTGCAGGTAAGCATGCCGTTGTTGTTGGTCGTTCAGCAATTTTAGGTAAACCAATGGCAATGATGCTATTACAAGCCAATGCTACCGTGACGATTTGTCATTCACGTACTCAAAACCTTCCTGAGTTAGTGAAGCAAGCCGATATTATTGTGGGTGCAGTAGGTAAGGCTGAATTAATTCAGAAAGATTGGATTAAACAAGGTGCTGTTGTCGTTGATGCTGGTTTCCATCCACGTGATGGCGGTGGTGTGGGTGATATCCAATTAGTGGGTATTGAAGATGTTGCATCAGCTTATACACCAGTCCCAGGTGGTGTAGGACCTATGACGATCACGACCTTGATTCGTCAAACAGTTGAAGCTGCTGAAAAAGCTTTAGGTTAAATATCCACTTTAAGCCCTTCTAAATAGAGGGGCTTTTTTCAAGAATTTAAGAAATATGAGCTGTACATTTCAATTTGCGAAAGCACCTGATCAATTGCTTAAAGCCTTACATGAAGTTATTCCAAATACTGATTTATTGGCTCAGCAGTTACCTGAAACCCCAATTTCACTGTGGCTAATTCCTCCTGTATTTCCAACTGATCGTTTAGATGATGAGGTGATTCGTCGTATTTGGAATGAAACCCCTTATTGGATTTTTTGCTGGGCTTCAGGGTTGGCGATGGCGCAATGGCTACTCGCTGAACCACATCATGTAAAAGATAAGGTGGTATTGGATTTTGGTGCAGGCTCAGGTGTGGTTGCAATAGCAGCAAAAATGGCTGGTGCAAAACGTGTTATTTGCTGTGATATTGACCAAGTAAGCTTGGAGTCATGTCGTGAAAATGCATTACTCAATAATGTAGAACTTGAATATTTAGATGATTTATACAAATCTGAACAGGTCGATGTCTTACTTGCCGCTGATGTACTTTATGATCAGTGTAATCGTTTCTTTTTAGATGAGTTTTTGAAGTTCGCACCTGAAGTATGGGTGGCGGATAGTCGTGTGAAAAATTTTAGCCATCCGCAATATTTGAAAATAGATGAAAGAAGTGCAACGACTTGGCCCGATTTAGATGAAGCCAAAGAATTTCGGAATGTAAGTTTTTATCGTACACATCCTCAATAGGCTCTAAATCAAGATAGGGTACTTTGTTGTGTTCTCTGTTTATCAAATAGCAACAGAGATTATTTTGTGTGGATGATAAAACAAGTCTCAGCGATTCAAGTATTGAAAGTTAATTCATATAAATGCTTTCGTACTTGATCGCAATACAATCAAAATGAGGCTTAAATAGTAAATATTAAACAATCAGATGACACTAAACACGGAACTTTTGAGATTTTTGCTGCTGATGTAAAAGCTGGTTAGATGGCTTATACATGGGCAGGTGATTCAATGTTAATCATTGATCATACAGATGTCGAAGATCAATTTCGTGGACAAGGAATTGGTCGTCAATTGTTGGATGCTTTGGTTGCATTTGCACGTGAACGAGAGATTAAAGTTATTCCTTTATGTCCTTTCTCTAAATCTGTTTTTGATAAAGATCAGTCAATTCACGATGTGCTAAAAGTATAACGATTGATGAAACGTATCTGAAATTGATTCAGATACGTTTTTATGTCTTTTATGAATTAGTTGCAGTGATAGCGAACGACTTTAAGGGTAGAAGGTCGAGCTTCTAAAGCCTGACGAGTCGCATAACCTTCACTATTGTTCAGATCTGGCGAATTTGTAAGACCAAAAGTGGTACGGCTATTTCCAAGCTTAACACCATATTGTTCTTGTTGAGTTGGGTTCATGATTTCATTCACGCTCAGCACTGAGATTTTATAATTTTTTTCAGCACCTAAAACTTGTTTACAAGCATGTTGTAATTTGCGCTCGTCAACATCACGATTGCTATGTGCTGCTAAGGTGTATGCTAGAGTCGCTGATGTTGCTGTTTTATTTTCAATTTGATAGCCAGTCACGCCATTGTATTGATGCGGACTAGTTTGACATGCTGCAATGAAAAGAGTACCGCTTATAATAACGAATAAATTAGTTTTTTTCATATCAATGGTCCTGTTATTTCTGTTTTTAAGTATCGCATAAAATCAGCTTTAAGTTGTTAGGATTCTTTAAAACCTACGCTATTCATCGCATATGGGTTCAAAGTTAAAGAAAGAATTTTCGTTTTCGAACAATTTTGCATATAATCTGCCAAGTTTTTTTATTTAATACAGAAGTCATTGCTTTATTGCAGTATCGAAGCCCGTTTTTTAACGGGCATTTAATTTGTTGCTCAAATAAATAAGGCAAGTCTGGATAGGTATGTCATGATCTCTACAGATAGTCAAAAAAAATATGTGGTTGCATTTGACCAAGGTACCACGAGTTCACGTGCGATCGTTTTGGATCACGATGCAAATGTAATCACGATCGCTCAACGTGAGTTTACTCAAATCTACCCACAACCAGGTTGGGTAGAGCATGATCCGATGGAGATATGGGCAACACAAAGTGCAGTCTGGGTTGAAGCACTTGCACAGGCAAGTATTTCAAGTGATCAAATCGCAGCGATTGGGATCACCAACCAACGTGAAACTACTGTAATTTGGGATAAAAAAACAGGTAAACCTATCTACAATGCGATTGTTTGGCAAAGTCGTCAAAGCAACGAAATTTGTAATCAGCTTCGTCAAGATGGTTGGCAAGACTATATTCGTAAAGTCACAGGGCTTGTAATTGATCCTTATTTTTCTGCAACAAAAATTAAGTGGATCCTAGATCGAGTAGAAGGTAGTCGTGAGCGTGCGGAGCGTGGTGAGCTTCTTTTCGGTACGATTGATACATGGTTGATTTGGAAACTTACCAATGGGCAAGCACATGTAACTGATTATACTAATGCTTCTCGCACTATGCTTTTCAACATTGAAACTTTGGTATGGGATGATAAGTTACTCGAAGCTTTAAATATTCCGAAAGCAATGTTGCCTGAGGTACGTAGTTCTTCGGAAGTGTACGGATATACACATACAATTAGTGGGCAAGAAGTTGGAATTCCAATTGCAGGTATTGCTGGTGATCAGCAAGCCGCATTATTTGGACAAATGTGCGTAGAAGTTGGACAAGCTAAAAATACTTATGGTACGGGTTGCTTCCTTTTAATGAACACGGGCAAGCGAATTGTTCAGTCTGAACATGGTTTACTTACAACAATTGCATGTGGTGCAAAAGGTGAAGTGAATTATGCATTGGAAGGTGCTGTGTTTAATGGTGGTTCATGTGTGCAATGGTTGCGTGATGAATTAAAAGCGATTAATGACTCACATGATTCTGAATACTACGCAACTAAAGTAAAAGACAGCAATGGGGTCTATGTTGTACCTGCGTTTACAGGTTTAGGTGCGCCATATTGGGACCCTACAGCACGCGGTGCGATTCTGGGTATTACACGCGGTGTGAGTATTGAGCATATTATTCGAGCAACTTTAGAATCGATTGCATATCAAACACGTGATGTTTTAGATGCAATGCAACAAGATTCGGGTGAGAAATTACGCACATTACGCGTTGATGGTGGCGTAACTGCAAACAATTTCTTGATGCAATTCCAAGCTGATATTTTAGGCACTTCAGTTGAACGACCTGCAATGAAAGAAACTACAGGTATGGGCGCTGCGTTTTTAGCTGGTTTAGCGGTCGGGTTTTGGTCTGATTTGAATGAATTAAAGAGTAGAATGACGATTGAGCGTAGTTTTACTCCTGAATGTACCCGCGACGAAACCGAAAAACTCTATAAAGGGTGGTTAAAAGCTGTTGGACGTACTCGTGATTGGGCAGAAGATTAGGGTAAAATAGCCGCCGAAGATATACAACAACACAGGATATATGAGCATGAGCTTGATACTACGCCAACAAAAAACCCTCGAATTAGTGAGAGAACGTGGCTATATAAGTATTGAAGAGCTTGCTCAATATTTTGATGTAACACCTCAAACGATTCGTCGTGATATCAACCAGCTTGCTGATGAAGGTTTGCTGCGTCGCTATCATGGCGGAGCGGCACATGATTCAACGGTGGAAAACACTGAATATACGACTCGTGTTGGCTACATGCTTGAAGAAAAAAGAACGATTGCGGCTGCTGTAGCAGCGGCTGTTCCAGACCATGCATCTTTATTTATTAATATTGGTACAACAACTGAAGCAATCGCTCATGCACTTTTAAATCATACTGGTTTAAAAATCATTACTAATAATCTTAATGTGGCTAAGATTTTGAGTAATAAGGAAGACTTTGAGGTCTTAATTGCGAGTGGTCGTGTTCGTCCTGATGGTGGGGTTATTGGTCAAGCTACGGCTGATTTTTTTAAACAATTTAAAGCTGATTATGCGTTGATTGGTATTAGTGGTATTGAAGAAGATGGAACGCTTCTTGATTTTGATTTTCAAGAAGTGTGTGTTTCTCAAGAAATTTTATCTAGTGCTAGGCAAGTGTTTTTAGCAGCCGACAGTAGTAAATTTGGTCGTAATGCCATGATCCGATTGGGATCACTCAAACAAGTTGATTGTATATTTACAGATCAGCAGCCTAATGAAGAATACATGAAGACAATCCGTGAATTGGATGTTGGTTTGATTGTCGCAAAATAAGTATTCATTTTCGAACATTGCGATGTACTATTTGAGCTAATTGATTTAGCTCAATATTTCTATTATTTAGTCTAAAAACTTTCAAAAAATCTTTTTTTGTTTAATACTTCAGCATTTTTCCTGTGATTTATAAATTTACCATTTATCTTTAAATGACTGCTGATTGGCATTTTTATGTCTATTTTTTATTGTTTATTTTCATTTGATGTGTTTTAATTTTCATTATTGAACAATAATGAAAATTTGCGGTGACATATGCAAACTTCTCCTCTGTTAAAAGACAAAATTTATGATATCGCTGTGATTGGTGGTGGTATCAATGGTGTAGGTATCGCTGCAGATGCAGCAGGACGTGGTTTGTCTGTGTTCTTATGCGAAAAAGATGATTTAGCAAGTCATACATCATCTGCAAGTAGCAAGCTCATTCATGGTGGATTGCGCTACCTCGAACATAAAGAATTCCGTCTCGTCCGTGAGGCATTGGCTGAGCGTGAAGTGTTATTGGCTAAAGCGCCGCATATCATTCGTCCAATGCGATTTATCATGCCGCATCGCCCACATTTACGTCCAGCATGGCTGATTCGAACAGGCCTATTTTTTTACGACCATTTAGGTAAACGTGAGAAATTATTGGGATCAAATAATGTCTATTTTAAAGATGATAGCCCACTAAATTCAGCAATTACTCGCGGTTTTGAATATTCTGATTGTGCGGTTGATGATTCACGTCTGGTTGTGTTAAATGCTATGCATGCACGTGAAAAAGGCGCTGATGTTGTTACTCGCACACGTTGTTTATCAGCTCAACGTGTAGAGGGTTATTGGGTTGTAGAACTAGAGAATGCACAAGGTTCATTTAAAATTAAAGCTAAAGCTTTAGTTAATGCTGCAGGTCCTTGGGTCGCACAATTCATCAAACAAGATTTAGAGCTCAAATCACCTTATGGCATTCGTTTGATTCAAGGTAGTCATATTGTTGTGCCGAAACTGTATGAAGGTGACAAAGCATTTATTATGCAAAATGATGACCGCCGTATTGTGTTTGCGATTCCGTATTTAGATCAATATACAATGATTGGTACGACTGATCGTGAATATCAGGGTGATCCATCAAAAGTACAAATTACGCAAGCAGAAACAGATTATTTGCTTGAAGTGAGTAATGCACATTTCAAAAAACAGCTTACTCAAGCTGATATTATTTGGACATTTGCTGGGGTTAGACCATTATGTGATGATGAGTCCGATAATCCTTCAGCCATTACACGAGACTATACCTTAGCTTTATCTCAAGAAACTCATGATCAGGCACCATTACTTTCTGTTTTTGGTGGAAAGTTAACGACTTATCGGAAATTGGCTGAGTCGGCTATGCAGCAGTTAAAAGCATTCTTCCCTGAAATGAAGGGGAGTTGGACTGCAACTGAGGCTTTACCTGGTGGCGAAAATATGGCATCTGCTGAACAATTAGTGAATGAGATTCGTGCACAAATTACAGATGTTTCTGAGAGCTTAGCAAAACGTTGGGCGACTTCTTATGGTTCGCGTATTTGGAATATCTTGGGCGAGGCTGTTTCAATTGATCAGCTTGGACTGAGTTTTGGACATGGATTATTTGCTAAAGAAGTGGATTACTTATGTCGATTTGAATGGGTAACAACTAGCGAAGATATTCTTTGGAGACGTTCTAAATTAGGATTGGTTTTTGCGCAAAATGAAATTGATCGCTTAGATGCCTATTTATCAAATAAGCCGAATCATATTGTAGCCGCTTAAATAGACTAATATAAAAAAGATCGCTGAAGCGATCTTTTTTATTATCCCTTGATCTCTCTTTATTAAAGGGAGGGAACTAAGGTAATTAAGCAGATTTAACAGCTGCTAATAATTCATTTTGACGATCTTTAAGTGCTTGTGGTAAACGATCACCAAGTTTAGTAAATAACTCAGTGTGGCTTTCAAGCTCTTTGATCCATTGGTCTTTGTCTTGTGCTGTAACAGTTTCGAATTGCTCTTTAGAGAAGTCGATACCTGTCCAGTTCAATTGTTCATAAGTTGGAACGTAACCAATAGGAGTTTCAGTTGCTTCAGCACGACCTTCACAACGATCAATGATCCACTCAAGAACACGCATGTTTTGACCGAAACCAGGCCATACGAAGTTGCCTTCAGCATCACGACGGAACCAGTTTACGTTGAAGATTTTTGGTAATTTATTACCTGCAGCTTCTGCTTTAGCACCCACTTCTTGACCAAGTTGTAACCAGTGACCGAAGTAATCAGCCATGTTATAACCTGCGAAAGGAAGCATCGCAAATGGATCACGACGAACAATACCTTGTTGACCAACAGCAGCAGCAGTTGTTTCTGAGCCCATAGTTGCAGCTTTATACACGCCATCAACCCAGTCAAATGCTTCAGAAACTAAAGGTACTGTGTCTGCGCGACGACCGCCGAAAATGAATGCAGAGATCGGTACACCTGCTGGATTTTCCCAGTCAGCGTCGATAGAAGGGCATTGACCTGCTGAAACTGTGAAACGTGCATTTGGATGTGCCGCTTTTTCACCAGCAACGTGTGGCTGACCTTTCCAGTTGGTAAGGTTTGATGGAACTTCTTTAGAAAGACCTTCCCACCAAACTTCACCGTCTTCAGTAACTGCAACGTTTGTATAGATTACATCTTTAGTTAATGTCGCCATACAGTTCGGGTTGGTTTTGGTGTTTGTACCAGGTGCAACACCGAAGAAACCAGCTTCTGGGTTGATTGCATATAAACGACCATCTTCACCTGGTTTAATCCAAGCAATATCGTCACCTACAGTCTCAATCTTCCAACCTTCATAACCAGCTGGTGGAATCAACATTGCAAAGTTAGTTTTACCACAAGCAGAAGGGAATGCCGCTGCGATGTAGTGTTTTTCACCTTGTGGGTTTGTTACGCCCAAAATAAGCATGTGCTCAGCTAACCAGCCTTGTTCACGACCCATTGCAGATGCAATACGTAAAGCTAAACATTTTTTACCAAGTAAAGCGTTACCACCATAACCAGAACCGTAAGACCAGATTTCACGAGTTTCTGGGTAATGCACGATATATTTTTCATTGTTACAAGGCCAAGCAACATCTTTTTGACCTTCTTTAAGTGGAGCAGCTACTGTATGTACACATGGGATGAATTCACCATCTGTACCTAACACGTCATAAACTGCTTTACCCATACGCGCCATTTTAGTCATGCTAACAGCAACGTAAGGTGAATCTGTTAATTCGATACCGATATGTGCAATGTGGCTACCTAATGGACCCATAGAGAAAGGAACCACATACATGGTACGGCCTTCCATTGAGCCATCAAATAAACCATTTAACTTTTCGCGCATTTCTGCAGGAGCAACCCAGTTATTCGTTGCACCAGCATCTTCTTGGTTTTGAGAGCAGATATAAGTGCGATCTTCAACACGAGCAACGTCAGAAGGGTCAGAATTTGCAAGGTAAGAACCAGGATGTTTTTCTTGGTTAAGTTTTTGCATGGTGCCGTTAGCGATCATCAAGTCGATCAGACGTTGATATTCTTCTTCGCTTCCGTCACACCATTCGATTTTTGCTGGTTTGGTTAGTTTTGCAATTTCTTCCACCCATGCAATAAGCTTAGGGTGACGAACGAATTCTGGTGCGTTCACTTGGGTCATGGTGATGCCTTTTTAAAGTGTGTACGACGTACAGTTCTATTCATTGGGTGACAATGAAAATAGATGAAGTAAAAAAAGTGGCTGTATTAAAGCACAAAATCGTAAAAAAAATAAGACTATCGGATCATATTCCCGATTAGTGAAAGAATGTATATTTTTTCATAAGTTATTGTTTTTGATGTTTTTGGTTATGGTTTTTGTTCGCATGTGATTTTTTTATGTGTGTTATTTTTATTATAAATACTTATTAAAAACAATAGTTTATGATTTTTAACTTTTCTTGAGAATTATTATTGATAAATTGAATAATCATCATCCGAATTTTACATAAACTAGCTTTTAATTGTTGTTTTTATAAACAAATATATTGGATATCGTCGTCAAGGCTGCAGTATATGAATCAAGAGTTACAGCCCTTATCTATTATTTATAATCAAAAGTCTGGATTTCATGCAGCTCAACAAGATGAAGTCTACGAGCGTTTGATGACATTTTGGACTCGATATGGTTTTGAGATTCAGGTATTTGAGCTAAATGCGAGAAATGATTTTGATGCGATGATGGAAACAGTATTACTAAGACATCAGCAATCAGAAAAAACTGGTGTTATTGTGGCTGCTGGGGGAGATGGTACTCTGAATGCTGTTGCAAAAAAATTAATGCACACTGATATTCCTATGGGAATTATTCCTTTAGGAACATTTAATTATGTTGCTCGTGTTTTAGAAATTCCAATTGATATTTTTAAAGCTGCCGAAGTGATCGCGACAGGTACTTATCGAGAAGTGCATATTGCAACTTTAAATGATCAGATCTATTTAAATAATGCAAGTTTAGGTTTATACCCATTGTTTATAAAAAAAAGAGAAACATTCAATCGACTTTTTGGTCGCTTCCCCTTACATGCTTATACATCCGCTTTAGATGTTTTATTGCGTGAGCATCAATCTTTGAAATTATCGATTAGTATTGATGAAAAAAAATATCCAGTTAAAACACCTTTGATTTTTTTTGGAAATAATCAATTGCAGCTCTGTGATATGAAATTAAGAATTGCAGAATGTGCTGCAAATGGAAAACTGGCTGGTGTTTTGGTGGCTAAAAATGATCGATTGAGTTTATTAAGAATGTTATTTCAGTTTGTTCAAGGAAAAATTGATCAAGCATCTGATGTTTATTCATTTTGCGCAGAACATATTCAGGTTGAATCTAAAAAGAAAAAATTAACGGTTGCACTCGATGGTGAAATTGTCGAGTTGGAAACTCCTTTAAATTTCGCAGTAAAAAAATCAGCATTAAAAGTGATGGTTCCCCATGTTATTACACCTGTCTGACTTACATTTTGGAACTGAGCGTGAAGTTTGTATTCAGGCAATTCGTGATTTTTGTGAATTACACCGCCCAGAAGTTGTGATTGTCAGTGGAGATTTGACGCAAAGAGCGAGATTGAAACAGTTTTTTGATTGTCGACAATTTCTCGATTCCTTAGATTTGCCTTATTTGGTTGTTCCAGGCAACCATGATATTCCCTTGTTTCACGTATGGAATCGCTTTTTTTCACCATTTGTTCGTTATCAGGCATTTTTGGGTCGATTAGAAACGACACTAGAAACATCGAATTTCTATATTGTTGGGGTGAATAGCATACGTCGCCGCTATCATACACGCGGTCATGTATCACTAGAACAAATACATGAAGTAGCTGAAAAGCTAAGAAATGCTCCGAATAATAAAACCAAGCTCGTTGTTTTTCATCAACCTTTTTATACATTTCCTCATGATCATGGGGATAAAGATTGTCCTGTACTGGCGAAGATAGCGCTTGAACAATGGGGTAAGACAGGACTTTGGGGACTGTTACATGGACATTTGCATAAAGTCGCTATCCATGATTTGAATCAGGTGTTTAATTTGGGATTTGATCATTCAATTTATGACATTCATGCTGGAACAGCTATTTCTAATCGATTGCGTTTTGGCTTGTCTAACAGTTTTAATATAATTTCAGCAAATGGTAAAATCGAACATTATTGGTTTGATGAAAATGAAAAAAAATTTTTAAAATCAAATAGTGTCGATTTATGAGTCAATCATTTTTTTGTTGGATTAAAAAATCATCAAAAAAGTATAAATTTTTTTATTTTTACCCTTGAAGCCTTTTTTTTTAACCCCACAAATGTGGCATATCAAATTTTTTGTTCATTGCTACTGATTAGCAATGCAAATTAATCAAAAAAGACTAAGTCTGATGGAGTTAACTATGAGCAACATTCGTCCGTTACATGATCGTGTTGTGATTCGTCGCGTAGAAGAAGAAACCAAGACTGCTGGTGGTATTTTACTTCCAGGTTCTGCTGCTGAAAAACCTTCTCAAGGTGAAGTGATCGCAGTAGGTAATGGTCAAATCACTGACAATGGTGTGCGTGCTTTGGATGTTAAAGTTGGAGACAAAGTATTATTCGGTACTTATGCAGGTACAACTGTAAAAGTAAACGGTGAAGAACTCTTGATTATGAAAGAGTCAGATATCTTAGCTGTGCTTGAAGGCTAATCGACACATAACTCACATTTATTATCAGATAAAGTATTTAAAGATTCGGAGTTTAACATGTCAGCTAAAGACGTAAAATTTGGTGATTCAGCTCGCTCAAAAATGATTGCAGGTGTAAACGTACTTGCAGATGCGGTTAAAGTCACTTTAGGTCCTAAAGGTCGTAACGTTGTAATCGATCGTTCTTTCGGTGCACCTCACATCACTAAAGATGGTGTAACTGTTGCTAAAGAAATTTCTTTAAAAGACAAGTTTGAAAACATGGGTGCTCAACTTGTTCGTGAAGTTTCTTCAAAAACAAATGACATCGCGGGTGATGGTACAACGACTGCAACTGTACTTGCTCAAGCAATCTTAAATGAAGGGATCAAATCAGTAACTGCTGGTATGAACCCAATGGACTTAAAACGCGGTATTGATATTGCAGTTAAAACTGTTGTTGAGAACATCCGTGCAAATGCAAAGCCTGCTGATGATTTCAAAGCAATTGAACAAGTCGGTTCGATCTCTGCAAACTCTGATACTACTGTTGGTAAGCTTATCGCCCAAGCGATGGAAAAAGTAGGTAAAGAAGGCGTTATCACTGTAGAAGAAGGTTCTGGCTTCGAAGATGCATTAGATGTTGTAGAAGGTATGCAGTTCGACCGTGGTTATATCTCTCCATACTTCGCAAACAAACAAGATACTTTAACTGCTGAACTTGAAAATCCATTCATTCTTCTTGTTGATAAAAAAATCAGCAACATCCGTGAATTGATTTCTGTTTTAGAAGCTGTTGCTAAAACTGGTAAACCACTTCTTATCATCGCGGAAGATGTTGAAGGCGAAGCGCTTGCAACTCTTGTTGTCAACAACATGCGCGGTATTATCAAAGTATGTGCAGTTAAAGCACCTGGTTTTGGTGATCGTCGTAAAGCGATGCTTCAAGATATCGCAATCTTGACTGGCGCAACTGTAATCTCTGAAGAAGTAGGCATGTCTTTAGAACAAGCTTCTCTTCAAGATTTAGGTACTGCTCATAAAATCACAGTGTCTAAAGAAAACACAGTGATTGTTGATGGTGCCGGTAATGCTGAACAAATCGCTGAACGTGTTCAACAAATCCGTGCGCAGATCGAAGAGTCTACGTCTGAATATGACAAAGAAAAACTTCAAGAACGTGTTGCTAAATTAGCAGGCGGTGTTGCAGTGATTAAAATCGGTGCTGCAACTGAAGTTGAAATGAAAGAGAAGAAAGACCGCGTAGACGACGCACTTCACGCAACTCGTGCTGCAGTTGAAGAAGGTGTTGTTGCTGGTGGTGGTGTTGCTCTAGTACGTGCTGTTAATGTGTTAGAAGGTCTAAAAGGCGCTAACGAAGATCAAACAGCAGGTATTAATATTTTGCGTCGTGCAATCGAAGCCCCACTTCGTCAAATCGTTTCAAATGCTGGTGATGAACCATCAGTTGTAATTAACGCAGTGAAAGCAGGTGAAGGTAACTTTGGCTACAACGCTGCAACTGGTGAATACGGTGATATGTTAGAAATGGGTATCCTTGACCCAGCTAAAGTAACTCGTTCTGCATTAGAACATGCTGCTTCAGTTGCTGGTTTAATGTTGACTACAGAATGTATGATCACTGATATCCCAGAAGATAAACCAGCTGCTCCAGATATGGGCGGAATGGGTGGTATGGGCGGAATGATGTAATCACATTGTCGCTCATATTTAAAAAAATCCCTGCCTTGGCAGGGATTTTTTACGTTTGAAGTATAGAAAAATCACAATCAAAACGTTATTAATGATCTGACTTAAATAAATAACTTGATAAGTAAATTTTAAATAATTAAACGGTTTTAGGAGTAGAAAATGGTTCGGTTATCATTATTAATTCTTGGGTGTATGGCTTTAAGCTCGTAAGCCTACGCGGATACGATAAAAGATTCATTCCAAGGTGAGACTAAGGTTTTTTTGAATATTTATGGTTTTGCGGCGGACATAAATGGAATAATAGGTTATCAAGGGATTAACTATCAGTTAGATCAACCTTTTAAAGATACCCTAGAGGCGCTTGATCAAGCTTTGATTGGACATCTGGAAGTAACCAAAGGGAAGTGGGGGATTTATACTGATATTCAATATGTAAAGACTGAAGAAGAAAAGCAAGTTTATAATTACCCAATTGCATTATCGACCACTGTAAACTTAAGTAATGCAGGAATTTATTATCGTGCATTTGAACAATTTTCTGATGGTACAGGCTGGATCATTGAACCCACTCTAGGTGTGAATTATACAGATCTAGAGGGAACCTTAGATGCTTTGGGCAAAGGTGTTGCTGTTGAAAAACACTGGTTTGAATATTTTGGTGGGGCGCGGATACGTTACAACTCTACTTCTCCGTGGAATTTAGCAGCGCAATACACTCACGGTACCGAACAAACACAAATCGCTCAGGCTTATTTGGGATACCGTAAAGCTGTATTTTCAACCCCAGTAAATTTTAGAGTGGGTTATCGATACGTATCACAAGACTATTCTGATGGTAACTTTAAATGGGATACCGTACAAAAAGGTCCTGTCGTTGGTCTAGGATTCGGATTTTAATTTAGAATCAAATGACTAGGGTGTGTTGACACTTTTAGCTTAAAAAAATAGCGAAGTAGTAAAATCAAATCGCCAAACCCAATTTTACTATTCGCTATGCCTCGTACCATGCTGACAGATCAACACTGGCAAAAGTTGAAAAC
>Ga0209727_1000867_pt1 | contig 29021 bp, 31 predicted proteins | sample RifGroC1_FD_183995 | JGI IMG/M metagenome (GOLD analysis project Ga0209727, IMG submission 183995) | Groundwater microbial communities from Rifle, Colorado, USA - Groundwater C1 (SPAdes) (version 2) | ecosystem: Environmental > Aquatic > Deep subsurface > Groundwater | place: Rifle, Colorado...
TCGCCCTGCCAGCCGTTAGGGAGTCAACTAGCCTGTTTCGTTTGGGCGATGATGGCGCGGGCCCGGGCGAAGTCTTCACGGCCTACAACAAGGGTGACATCGCCCGTCACCGATGCCCCGCGAACATTGACGGGTAAGATTAGCCGCTCCAGCGCCGCCAAGAGTTCGGCGTTCTGGGCGCGGAGGGTGTCTAGTTCACTGGGCTCTGTTGGCGGCGCGGAAGTTTCGGCTTCACTTCGGCAATAGATACAGACACCGGCTTTAATGTCCATGCGGTTGATAGTACCCGTCTCGCCGCAGCGGTCGCACCGTACATCAAAGTTCATTTCGTCCTCCTTTTGTCCCACGTTGTAGAGGAGCAACGCGGGCAGCGTACAGGCTTGTGGTCGATGCGGGTGGTCCAGGTGTGGCCGCAACGCTTACAAGCTAGGTCGGGTGGGGATTCTTGCATCACAGAGGTTTGGGAGCGAAGGTCATTCGAATGAGCAATCCGATGACAACTGGGGCATAACAACTGGAGGTTTTCAAGGTCGTTGTAACTGTATTCGAGCCCATTTGACAGGTGATGAACATGGCCGGAGGTGCCTGTGTGAAAACCACAATCGAGACACCTCCCATCGGCTTTCTGTACTACGAAGTCGCGCACGGCGCGGGGTGGGCTGGTAAGTTGCTGAGCCCGCTGCCGGGAAATACCTAACCGAGTCCCGATTTCAGCGTAGGTGTAGCCCTCAATACGGAGTTTTATAGCGTCTGTTCTCTTGCTCTTACTCATGCGCCTACACTACCATTAGCAACTAGCACATGTCAAGCATACTGTCCTATCTGGAGTTGTGAAGATTTCAGGGAATATTGCCAGATGGCGATACCAGTGCTAGACTTGTTCGCAAGAATGAACGTTACGCGCGTGACACTGGTCTACTGTCCTAGGTGTGGGGGTAACATGTGGCGTGACAACCAGGATCACGACCTCTTGGCCTGCCTGCATTGCGCCCGAAGGTACATCGCCCCAGAATCGCTCTTCAGGCGCTCTCCAACGCCTTTAGAGATGTCTAAGAAGTACCGAACAGCCTACGCCCACCATGAGGCAAGGATGTGAACGAGGATCTGTTGACTTTCTTCGCCCTCTTGGCTGTCTGCGCAGCACTGATCGTTTGGGGGCTCTCGTGACCTACCCCGACGAAATCCCGGCTAAGGTACTCGCTCTAGTGGAAGGTGAGGGCTATTCTGTGGCCGGCGCCGCCCGTAAGCTGGAGATCAGCGAGGATACCGCCCGCTACTGGCTCAAGAAAGCCCAAGAAACCACGGAGGGAAACAAGCCCCTGCTAGACCGCTGGCATCGTAGAGTAGGACGATCACTGGACCTCATGCAACGTGGCCTCGATGTCATCGACCAAGATGACACCAACCAACTAGCCTACAAATCTCTGCAGACGCTAAACATCATAGCTGGGACAGGAACGGATAAACTCCTCAAGTCCGAAGAATCCAAACACCCCACATTCTCAGGCCCCATCACTATCATCCTCAACGCCCAGCCTGACTATATCGACGGCGAAGTGGTGAACAATGCCGATGCTATCCGGGAAGATGGTTAGCCAACGTCCACACCCAGACGTAAAAGGGCAGGCTTAGCTTAGCGACACTCCCCATGCCCACACAGATACGGAGGCACCACAATAACGCCTAGAATAAGGAATCCGTATCTAGAATCACTTGACTTAAGAGGTATAGTGCGAACATCCTGACGGGTTTCCGTTCCTGAGTCTGGGTTGTATCGCTATGGCTTTCCCCCCTACAGATTGGGTGAGGAAAAACGGTTAAAAAGGAGTGAGGTGATCACAGGAATAGTCTGGAACACGGAAGCGGTGATGGCCCGATATAGGGCTCTCAAGGCCAGTGGGTTATCTGGGTTGGAGGCTAGTCGGCAACTCAAAGGGCCACACTGGCATCTCTTGGGTTCACGGTGCGAGCACTGCGGGTTCCTGACTCTACCGAACAGGTTCTACATCAAGGGGCACGACGCCAAGGGGGAAGTGATACAGCGGAGTCAGGCAGAGGCTGAGAAGGCGTATTTGGAAGTGTACGGAAACCCAGAGAACCGTACGGAAACTAATAAGCGTACGGTTAGGCGTACGGAAATGCCATTCAGGAAAACTACCAAGCCGTCCCGACCAGCAGGGCGTCCGAAGAAGTGGGTAAGTGAAGCCGAGCGATTGAAGGCGTACAGGGGGCGGCGTTCTTAGTGGTCGCTGAGGCGGAGGCGATCAAGGTCATGCCGGGGGCGCAGTCGGACTTTGTGTCGTGTCAGGCGATGTACCCCGGCCTGTTTTCGGGGACTGGTGGTGGGAAGACGGTTGCGTCGGTCATCAAGGCGTGGCTGTACATCGAGCGGAATCCGAAGGCGGTGGGGTGTTTGGCGGGCCCGACCTTCCCGATGTTGAGACAGGGGTTGATGGAGGTGTGGTGGGACTTGTTCGGGTCTCAGGAGAACAAGAGCTGGTTTTTTAAGGCGGCGGTGATGGAGATTCACTTCCTGTCGGGGGCGAAGATATACCTGAAGACTCTGGACGATCCAGGGAAGCTGAGGGGGATGACACTCGCCTTCGCGGGGCTGGACGAGGTGGCGGAGGGGTCGCACTGGCCGGCCTGGAAGATCATGGTGGCCCGCTTAAGGCAGAAGAACCATCATCCCCAGATGTGGGTGACGACGACTCCTAACTGGCGGGAGCAGTGGATTCGGAAGCTGTGGGTGGAGAACGTTCACCCACAGTCGGGCGATCCAGTGTCAGGGGAGGACTACAAGGCGTTCTTCGCCCTCACCAAGGATAACGTCTACCTCCCCAAGGGGAGGTACGAGTCCCTGCTCCGGGACTACTCAAACACACGGGAGGCGGAGCAGGAATTGGAGGGGAAGTTTATCCAGGTGGAGGGCGCGGCGTTCCCGAACTTCAGGGAGTCCACGCACGTCAGGATGCCCTCACTGGAGACGATGTGGGGGAGAAAGATCGTGGGCGTGGACTTCGGTGGCACCAGCCCAACCGCTCTGGTGGAGGTCGCCCAAGACGAGAACGGCAGACTGTGGGCGCTCAGAGAGTTCTACAAGAGAGATTGCACCGACCAGGAGTGGACCAGCGTGGCCGCCGCCTGGGGGGCGGCGCGGATTATCTGCGACCCCTCCGGGGGAATCAAGAAGATGGCCCGCTTGACCCAGCTCTACGGGCTGAAGATGACAGGGGCTCGGTTCAAGGGGTTTAAGGAGCGGGTGACGAGAGTGGATTCACGCCTGGCAAGGGCGGGGGACGGGTCGCCGGGCTTGTTTATTCACCCATCTTGTGTAAACCTGATAAATGAGATAAAGAACCTGGCCTACCATAAGCCAAAAGGGGCAGACGAACCGTTGGACGAGTGGGCTCCAGGCACGGCTGACCACGCATACGACGCGCTGGCCTACGCCATCATGGACTTTGATGCCTACCACGGTCCACCGCCACGGATTCCCGTCACCGTATCAGGATGGTCATATTAGATGAACAACGACGACATCTTCGAGCTGGCCCGCGACCTGGAAATTCAGTTTGGCTCCCAGAAGACCGAGGACATCCGCGCCAAAGATGCCGTCTTACAGACGGGGTTCATCAACGCCAAGAACGAAGAGGTCGTCCCCGTAGGCGCTGGGCACGACCCGATGGTCTACAAACAGAAGTTCTCCTATCTCTCAGCCATTCCTTATCTCAGGGTCAACCCCCCTAAGCCCGAACTCGCTGATAAAGCCGAGATGCTGGAGAACGCCCTTGAGGGAATGATGGCCCTCTCTCAGGGGGCGATTGATGTATGGCGTTCGATGGTGCGTTCCGCCATCTGGTCGGGCAGGGGATGGTCGAAGATCGTCTGCTGGCCCGACGCCTGGGGTGAAGACTTCCAACAGAAAGAAGACGAAGAGGACGGGGAGTATAACGACCGGCTGGAGAAACTCAAGGCCGAGAACTTCCCCCTGGTCTGGATTCCCAAAGATGCCGAGAACCGCTGGCCCACCTTCGACGCCCGTGGGAACCTGGATGAGGTCGTCGGTATCTACCAGATGACCGCCAGGGCCGTTAGAAAAGCCTACGGCGATATTCTCATGGGGGGGCAGGGAGACCGCGACCTGGTAAGGGTCATCGAGTACGACGACGACAAGGAGTGCGTCACCATCATCTCAGACTCCGCAATGGGCAAGTCGGAACCCCGTGAGGCGAAACGGTGGGCGCACGGCATGGGAGTCAACCCCAACGTCTTCATCGAACTTGAGCCCGTGCCCCCGGCAAACGATAAGGGGATTCGCTGGACTGGGTGTTCGTTCGACGGAAGACATGCCCGGCCTGTCATCGATTCGATTCTCAGTGACGCCCTCTACAACTTCCGCAGAGACACCCGCGCCGGTGATGACATATACCTCGATAAAGAAATGACCGAGGGCGAGTCACCCGAAGCGGGAGCCAACGCTCGCTCGATTAACATCGCGCCGGAGACACCTAACTATTTCTGGACAACTGAGAAGCACCTCCGGGTCCAGTCCGCCCAGACCAACGCCGACGGCTGGCAGATTCTCAGTCTCCTCCTGGGGTTCTCCCGCGACATGGACATCTCCGACGTTCTCAAGGGCGCCCTCAAGGGTGACGAGACGGGGATTCTCTACAACACCGCCGGACAGTTGGCCCAGAAGCAGTTTGACCCCACGATTGAGAACTTCAAGCGCGGCGCCAAAGCCATCGGCATCCGGTTCTTCCGGGCCGTCAAGGCGTTCGCAAGAGAGTACGAAGGCATCAAGGACGCCCCTGTCGAGATACCGATTATCTACACGTCCGCCAAGGGCCAGTCTTACTCCCTGAGCCTCAAGCCTAAAGATATAGAAGGATGGGAGTCGAGAATCCAGGCAAGACTGGAGTTGGCGATCCCTGTGAACGAATCGGGTCAGGTGACGGTCGCCCGGCTCGCCACTTCCCCCGACAACCCACTCATGGACATCCCCCAGGCCCAGTCAAGGTATCTTGGCATTGAGGATACCGTTCAGACCAACGCCAACATCATCCGCGACTCCGTGCGAAGGGCGATGGTGCCGAAGTTCGTGGAGATGATCGCCCAGAACGGCCTTCAGTTGATGAACAAGCCCTCTGGTAATCTGGGCGACCTCGAAGCGGTATTCGCTTCCTTCTCCCCTGCTGAGCAACAGGCGCTTCTAAGGCTGGCCGAGCAACAGGGGATTCAGGCCGAGCCAACTAACGTCGCCCCCAACATGGCGAGAGGCATGGCAAACACGGTCAGGACGGGGCAGCCCCAGAACCCCACGGGGGCGAGGAACCTCAACGCGCAGGCGTACTAAGGAGAACAATGAGCGATAGACATGCATGTGTGCTCTGTGGTGGGTATTGGCAGATTCCACACGTCTACGGCGGCAGGTGGATTTGCGACGATTGCGCGCGCCAGTTAGTGAAGGCACTTGAGTCCCTGCTTGGTGCCGAATGCACGTGGGACCACGAGGGCGCAACACTGGACTTCCCGACCATAACGCGGCTTCTGCGCGATTGCCAGCGGGACGACAACGTCCGTGCCCACTACCTCCCAGACAGGAAACTCATCGACCTCCCGATTATTCAGAGGGTGCTCCATGAAGCCCACTGACGGCACGACTTTCTGGGAGCAGGTCTACAAAATCTCCTCGGAGGAGTTCGCGGACATGGGGAAGTTCCTCATCGCCTCCGAGGCCCCCCGTCCCTTCGGCTCCAAGGAAGTCCCCGCCGAAGAGGAAGACCTGACCTACTCCCTGATGCGCGAAGACCCCGAAGCCCTATATCAGTTTTTTCAGGAACAGGGCGCATCCTTCGAGTCCGCTGTCAAATACGTAGCTAGGATGAACAAGCGGCTTGGCACTCCCTGACTTTACCGGCCCACGCTCCCTGCCGCGCATAGGGCGGTACCAGACCACGGCTCAACGCATCTCCCGGCTGGAGATGCTGGCCGATGCCGAACGACGCCGCCTCCAGATGCAGTTTCAGAAAGAGGCCCGTAACGCCTATAAGGACTTCGGGACGCTCCACGGATTGCAGGACAGGAAGTTGATGCCGACGGGCACTCCCCACGGGCGGATTGAGGACTACCGCTCTTCGTTCTTGCCTTCTGGGGTGAACTTGGCGGTGGGTGGCTCTGACGCCTTCTTCGACAAGGCTAGGAATACCGTTAGGATTTCCCCTCAAATACTGACAGGCCCCGGTGGACAGGGAACACTGGCGCACGAAGGAGCCCATGCCACGGAACCGGCAGACCTCAATCGCCTACAAGCCGCGTTTGATTCCTTGTCCGAATCGGAGCGGCAGTCATTTTTCAGGACATCCCAAGGGGTTCTTGGTCAACAGGGCCAGGGCTCGATTCAGAACAGATATGGCGTCGGCGGTGTGAAAGAACTCTACGCTGATATTGTGGCGGTCCAGCGCCTAGGAGGGAATGTCCCACAGCCACTTCTTCAGGCCATTGCTCCCCCCGACTGGCGTACACAGGGCAACTTCCTTGAACGTGCCACCACAGGCATATCAAGGGCTGTCTCCGCCGGGTCTGAACTTCTCCGCACCAACCCCATCATCGGTGGCCCCTTTGCGGAAACGGAGGGGCCGGGGACTTCGGCAGCGGCACGGTTCCAGACTCGCTTCGGCGACCCCGCTGCCGCTGGGCTCGTTCAACTCTACAAGCACGACCCGTTGGAGCGGAAACTCGCGGAGACAGTGGGGCAAGAGCCCCGTTTCGACGTGAAGCCCCTACCCCCAGGCGGAAAGTTCGTCAACCCTGTCAAGGCGTGGTGGGGTAACGAAATCGAACAGCAGCGGGCACAGAAGGTACTCGCGGAGGCTGATTGGCTGCCCGCGATGATTGCTCGCGCCATCGCAGACCCCACGCTCTTGATTCCCTTCGTCGGCGTGACAAAGGTGGACGACTTCGTGAACGGAGCCCGCAACATCTCCAAACTCACCGGTCCCGCCCGCGCCCGCGCCCTCACCGCATTCAAGGAAAGTGAGACATTCCAAACCGTAGCGAAGGCTGTAAGGAGCGAAGTCGGTGGTGTCGCTACCGAGAACATCCCCCGCCGGGCAGCCCTTCTTGAGCAGGCGCTCTTGGACGCACCCCCCGAAGAGAAGATTCAGACAACTGTGACCCGGCTTCATAAAGGCGAACTCCAGCTCTTTGGGGATGAGGCCAGAGTTCAACACGCTGATATTCAAAAGGCGGCTCAGGCCGCACGCTTGCCTCGTATCGCACAACGAAACCCCGCCAGCGAGACATTCATTGATGCCCTTGAGACTCATTCTCTCGACGCCTTGCCGCCGGAACAGCAGGCCGTTGCCCGTCAACTCCGAGACGTTCTTGATGAAGAGACCCGCCTCACGCTGGCTGCTGACCCCGATTTCAAGCTCCACCCAGACTACACGCCCCACTTCTTTAAGAAGGTGGGCGCGAAGGGGCGGATGGTCAAGCAGGCCCCGCCGAGTTTCGTGCGGAAGCGCCGACTTGAAGGGTCAATCATGGAGGTGCTGGACGAACACCCAGGGCTAGACCTCCGGACGTGGGACCCCGTTGACTATGTGTACCTCCGTGTTGCCGAAGGCATCCGTTACCGCGCCCTTATGAGGCTGCAGGAGCGCCTGAAGATGAGCGGAGCGATGATGCTGAAGGAGAACGCTCCAGTTGATTGGGTGGTTCCCGACGCGCCGATGTTCCGGCGCCGCATCCCGTTCCCGACGAAGGAAGGGGGGGCGGGTATCAGGGCCATCGACTACGCTGTCCCTCCGGAGGTCGCGTCCGCCCTCAACAACCACTTCGGGCAGTCCTACTTCAACGTGAGCCCGCCTCTCCGTGCGGTACGTGCCACAGTCGCGGCGTTGAAGTTGACCAAGACAGCAGGAGGGTTGTTCCAGCACATCGATTACACGATGCGCCTTCTTGGAGGCCGGGGCCTGGGGCACTTCAAGCCCCAGGCCGTCCCCGCTGCCGCGAAGGCATTGGTGCGGGGGTTCGTCCCCAAGGTGCATGACGACCTTCTTCGGTGGGAGCTGAAAGACCCCTTGAGCCGTTCTCTGCTAGAGAACGGGATTCAGGTGGATGGCGGGCTGGATATCCTTGAGCGGTCAACCCGTGACCTTTTGGCCGATGAGGGGTTCCTCTTCGCCCGCAAATTGGGAGAGAACCGCCCCACCCGCATCGCCAAGTCGATATTGGATTATGTCACGTCGGGGAACTATCTCAGGGCTCACCGTGAGTACGTCATGTCGGCAGGCCGCATCAAGGCCCAAGTTTATATGGATCAGGGGATGTCGGTGGGCGAAGCCGCCGCTATAGCGGCGAGAGAAACGAACGAGCAGTTCTCGTCTATCCCCGCATGGCAGTCGGTAGTGGGCAACCCTGGCAACCGTGACCTGGTTCGGACTCTCCTCTTCTCTGGCCCAGAGCAAGAGGGCTGGACTAAGAACTTCCTGCGTCCGATTATCGGCCCGCGCCGGATGCAGGGCGCTAAGTTCTACGGCGGGATTCTCTTCAGTACGGCCATCTTCGCCAACATGGTTCACTTCCTGACGACAGGCGAGCCATTGCCAGTTGACCGCTACAACCCTGTTGACCAGAAGAAGAACATGCTTGGGCTGCCCGTCTCATACAACGTTCAGTTCCTACGACCCACACTGCCGTTCACTGGCACAACGGGGCAGGAACTCTATCTGGACATACTGGGGCAAGCGGACACTCCGATCCGATGGCTACTTGACCCTGTGTTTGGCACAAAGTCCCGTCTCTCCCAGCCCGCGCAGTTGGCAACGCAACTCTCGCCACTACTTCAGGGTGAAGGGGCGACCGTGCGGACATTCGGGGGTAAGCCCGTGAAGGGGACGCCACGGGGCATCGCCGAATACGGGGCTGAGTTCGCCGCTCCTATTCCGGTCACGGGCTTCTTTGATGAGCGGTCCCGCATCGGTGAGGTGGGGGCGGGGATTCAGGCGGGTGGTATAAACGTGAGCGCGGAGCCTTTGAGAGAACTCTTGGCGCGGCGTTTTGAGCAGGAATTCAAGCGCTCGTTTAACCCGGAGACAGATTATGGGATGGCTGAACAGAGTGACGCCCTGCGTCCCATCCTTGACGAGATGCGCCTTCGCGGCTTGGAGTTCGGGTCAAAAGGGGCCTTACGGTCACAGAATCTCGAAGCGGCCCGTTCCCAACTCGAAGAGGAGAAGCGCCTCCCCGATTTGGCGCGTCAATTCCAGGAGGGAAATCTCTCAGTTGCCCCTGAACTCCTGAAGCGGTGGGAGGATGTGTCGCAGGAGATGGGTGGCGCGTTCGTGCTTGCGTTTCTGGGTGACGACGCTAGAGACCCCAAAACCCCCGAAGGGGAAGCGGTCAAGGCGTGGCGGGATGTTGATTCCTACGACCCGAAGTACGCTGATCCCCTGACGGGTGAGGTGGACTGGTCGCAGTTCTATGATGACCAGGAGGAAGCGTTCAATAACATTCCCAAGGATATACGCAAGGCGCTGGAGAAGCACCTCACCTCACAGTCTCCCGACCTGAAAGAGATTGAGCCCCAGTTGCGGGAAATCAAGAGGATGAAGCGGGCTTATTACGACCTCCCGAAGTACCGGGGCCTGACGAAAACAGAGGGTATTGAGTTGGACGCCCTCAAGCGCAACGTAGACCGCGAGCGCCGCCAGGTCGCCGCCCAGACGGGCGAGGCGGATGTGCCAGATGACTCATTCTGGCTGGATCGCCTCTCGTCGATGCCACCCAAACTCCGCGAATTCGTCCAGAAATACTACATCTCAGGCGGCACACGCAGGAAGCGAGGCTATGGTTTCGCGGCGTCGGGCCAGAAGGGCATAATCAGTGGCCGCCGGAAGCGCGACGGGGCTGAGAAAGAATCACCGCTGAACCCTGAGCGCCCACTATTCTTGATGGAGAATCCAAGCCTTTACCTCTTCGTGTTCCAACCAACCTTTGAGGCCGCAGCGGCGGGCGCGATTCCAGAGGAGATTCTAGCGGCTCGCTAAGGAGACGACGATGGCACTTCCAGATGGCGGTACACAAACGGCATACAATGCGGGGCGAACAGTAATTGATCCTTGGGCTCCGTTCTATGACCCTTATGGTGTAGACGCGAACCACCCTGCCGTCGCCTACGCAAAGGCGCTTATCGCTGAGAATGCGAACCTCCCCCCCGGCGATCAGTGGACACCCTCTGAGGCGATAGACACCGCCGCCCAACTCTACAAGATCGGCCCCTACACGCCTGAACCCCGGCAAGGCCCAGGCCCAGTCGCCTTCTCCAGCACCCGTCAGGCCGCTCAAGAAGCGATGGCCTTCGAGCGTGAGCAGACCGCCGCATCCCAGAAGTTCCAGGCTGAGCAGGCAGCCATCGACCGGCAGACCCAAGAAAGAATGAACCGCCTCCGTGACCTGAACGACCTTATCAAAGAGGCGATGGCGAATCAGCAGTCGGCGAAGGAGATGAAGTTCGCCTACCGTAACGATGAGTTCGCCCTGGCCGGTGCCTTCTCCGCGCAAGGCCCCAGAGGGGTAAGTCCTGTTCAGGCCGCCCGAGGCGAGCTGACGAACTACATCAACCAGCCCATCCCCACAGTCGCACCGAACGCCACTCTCCCCCAGATTAACCAGGCGATAACGCAGGTGCCGGGGCAGGTGCCCATTTCAGGGGGTTACGGCATGGCGGCTGGTGGGTCGATGGGGCCGCAGGGGCCGGACTTCTCTCCACCCGGATATTCCGTCATCGTAGGTGAGGGGGCGCTGAACGGCGACGAGGAAGTCGTTACACGGCTTAACGACGGCACAGTCCTCGTCACGCCCTTGAAAGGGGGAGCAGCCACGGGCGCTACGCTCCCGGCGACGCCGACCGCCCCTTCATCCTACCCTGCCATCGAAGACCTCTACCGGCGGTTCGGGTTCAGCAATATCCCGACGTACCACACCAGCACGGAGCTGAACACCCGCAGCACCCCGGGCGGCTTCGCGCTCAGGGGGGTCTACCCCGGCCAACTCTCCTCTATGGGATATGCGCCGAACCTGATCCGCAACCCCGCTACGGGCGCTATCTACTACAACGAAGGCGGGGTTCTAAGGCCGTTCTCTACAGCGGGGTTCGAGAAGGCTGGGTTTGACTACCGGAACGTCCTTAACCCCAGCCAGAAGCAGTTTGACGCCTACAAGATAGCCACGGGGTCGAACGTGAACAGGCTACCGGACATCGGGCCGGAGACCGGAAACTATGGCTCGCTGACGACCCCGATGTTCACTTCCTTTGGGCAGCTTCTCCCCAACCCGTCCTACGTCTCCGCTGAACTCCTGGACGCCTACAACTTCGACCCGATAGCATGGTCGAACTACATGAGCGCCTACGGCAGCGCCGTCGGGCCGACGGGCGAGCCGATGGGCATGTCGGAGGAGCAACTGCTGGCGCGGGCGCGAGCCCCGCTGCCCACTGGCGTTCCTACGCAGGTGCTGGGATACCGATGATAGCTCCAGTCCGGTGTCCGAAGTGCGACAAGAAACTCGCTGAGCGAGTGGAAGGTAATGCTGAGTTCACCTGTCGGGGCTGTAAGAGCATCGTGCGGGTGAGCGATGGGAAGGTGTTGGCGCTAACAGTGGTATAATCAGGCGAACCGAATAAGCGGCTCTCGTGACCCTCGTGTCCAAAAACATGAGGGTCTTTTGTTTGGAGGGATAGCCTATATGAGCGACACTGAAATTCCCACTCAGGAACTCCCCTCTCCCACTGAGGTAGCAGAGGCACCGGCCACTTCGGAAGAAGCCGCCGCGCCCCTGCCCCCAGCCGAAGAGGCGGCTCCCCCTGAGCCGGAATCCCCCTTCGCGTCCGTGCGTGACCCCTACGAAGTGCTGGAGCACCCAGAGGTTAAGCCTCTCATTGAGCGTCAGATGCGCCGCACCGAGGAGCGCCTGACCGCCGAGTGGGAACAGCGCCAGCAACAGGAGACAAGGAACTGGGAGGCGACGGAGACATACAAAACCATCGCCGGCGTAGTGGGTCGAATCACCGAACAGCTTGACGGCGGCAACTATGAAGTCCCCGAACGGCTCATTGGGCGGCTGGAGTCTCTAGCCAAGCCCTTCGAGCCTGAGTATCAGCAGCACTACCAGCAACTAGGGGCGGCGCAGACGTTCGGCTCCGCAATGGCAGCCTTCAAGGAAGGGCTCGACATGCGGCGTCAGGACGAACTCGATGACCTCCGCCAGCGTCGGGGTGCTACCTGGGGCGACCTCATCAACGCACGGGTCAAGATGGGGATTGAGAAAGAGCGCGAGAAGTGGGAGAAGGATGGGATTGAGAAGGGCCGAAAGGCCGCGCTCAACGACATCGCCGCCCGCGAACGAACGGGGCAAGGCCCTGACCTGACCCCGAAGGCGACGGGTGGTAGCGCTGACTTAAACAAAGCACGCCGAGACTACGCCGACGGCAGGATTTCGACTGCGGAGGCTCAGAAGCTCGGCATAGTGTAAAGGACAAGATGCAGACAGTTCAGCAGCGGCTCTTGGGTAAGACCGTAGAACATGACGGACACCTGGTGTTCATCGGGGCCTTGTCCACTTTTGGCTACGGGCACCTAGAAGTTAATGGCCGTATCCACAACACTCACCGCCTTAATTGGGAACTAGCCAACGGCGAGGTTCCTGACGGTAAGTGCGTCCTGCATAAGTGCGGGGTTGCTGCCTGCGTCGAGCTCTCCCATCTGTACATGGGGACCAAACGGGATAACGCGTACGACTCGGTGAAGGACGGCACCCACCCAATGGCCCGCAAAACAGAGTGCAAGAGGGGCCATCTCTTCACCGAGGAGAACACATACATCGATTCAAGCCATCCTGGCACACAGATACGAACATGCCGAACTTGCAAGAGGGAGGCAATGCGTAGTTACAGGGTGAGGAAAGGATAACTCCCACGGCGATCCAGACTGCAACTACAGGAAACCTAGAAAATGCCCAAAACATCATTCTCACCGTGGCACGGTTCACCGCCGAGCACAACGCCCCGGTGATCCAGCTCTTCGAGAAGTTCACGCTCCCCCAGGGAGCCAAGCAGGTCACCGTACCCAAGGTGGCGCAGGCAACATTCGCCGCCCTCACCGACGGCGTGGACATGACCGCCACGGCGGACATCGGCATGACCACCACCGACCTGACGACCTCCGAAGTCGGCTGCAAGTTCATCCTCACGGACAAGCTTGTCCGCCAGGCGAACGATGATGCCTTCGCGGTTGTGGGGCGGATGCTCGGCGACGGCCTTGCTCGCAAGAAGGATGGGGACGGCATCACGCTGTTCGCCAGCCTCAGCAACCAGCTCGGCGGCGCAGTCAGTATGGAACTCATCAACGTCGCTGCCTGCATCGCATTCGCAAGGGCCAACAAGTTCCCTGAGCCAGTGTTCATCGTCCACCACCCGAACGCCGTGTACATGTGCATGACCTCACTGGCGATCATGCCTGAGACGGCAGGCGACCCGCTGGCGGGCTCCGACGCCGAACGCGCCGCTCTCTTGAAGAACTTCTACAAGATGCGGTTCGACAACGTGAGCCTCTACCAGGATGGCAACATCGCTGTTGTCTCCGGGCAGACCTACGGCTACGGGGCCATCTTCTCGCAGAACTGCTTCGCATACCTGGAGAGCGTCGGCTTCAACCGCGAGGACGAGCGGGACGCATCCCTCCGTGCCACAGAGGTCGTCGTGACCGCCGACTACGGCGTGTTCGAGCTTGACGACGGCTACGGCGCACGGATGCAGTACCAGATTGACGCACCCGCGAGCAACAACTAAGGAGGGGTAAATGGGAGACTTGGCGACTACTGGCTTTGAGACCGAACGGTGGGCTGGAGGGCAACCAAAGGCTCGCTGGTATGACAAGTATGGTCAGTCGTACATTCTCCCGGCAGACCCCTACTCCATCGAGCACTATCAGGACAGGGGGCTCACGCTTCACCCGCCTGAGTCCCCTGTCCCGCCGGTGGAAGACAACCCGTATGTAGCGGCGTCGAAGGGGTTGACTCCAATCCCCGGCGCAGCGCCGGCGAGTGAGGTAGAGCGTCTTGAGCGGATATTGGCGGAAGCCACCGCTGCGCTTACGGCGCTTCGCTCGCAGGTTCCAGTCGAGGAACCCGAACCACCAAGGAGAGGAAGAGGACCAGACAAGAAGCCAAGAAAGAAACGGAAGAAGCACCGCGCCTAACCAGCGCGTCGGAAAGTCTCAGTAAACTGCTCGTAGAGACAAGAAAGGTAGAACAAAATGGGTTTCCCTAACATAGTGAACGGGTCGATTCCCCTTCACCTTGAGAACAGCACCACCAAGAACGCACCGTTTGGCCAGAGGATGTGCTACGCTGATGGCCGCCGATTTGCCTATGGGCTGTGCGGGGCCACCACGCTTATCTCTGGCGACCTGATTCAGGGCAAGGCCTTGGTTTCGGGCGACTACACCGATGTCGTGACCGACGTGGCCCCGGCCATCGGCGACACCAGCGTCAGCCTGACGACCACAACCACCACAGCGGCCAACTACTACAACGATGGCTGGATGCACGTCAACCTGGCAACGACCCTCTTGGAGGGCCAGACGTACAAGATCAAGGAGACTGGCAGCCACGCCGTCTTCGCCGCTGAGGCGGGGCACGTCGTTCAACTGAACGCTATGGACCCGATCCGGGTGGCAGGCACGACCGCAACAGAGGTTGGCCTTACCCCCAACGAGTTCAACGGCATGATACTGGCCCCCATCACCACTCTGACCTCTAGGGTCATCGGCGTCGCTCAGGCCCCCATCACCAACGCCAAGTACGGCTACGTTCAGACCTGGGGCATGTCCTGCGTGAACTCCGTCACAACCTCGGTCGTTGTCGGCAACTACGCCGACGCGATCTTGGCTGCGGCTGGGCGCGTGGGCATAGCGGACGGCGCATCCATTGACCAGTCGGTGGGTATCTTTATGAGCGTGCCGACAACCGCCGGCGAGCACGCCGCCGTATTCTTGATCATCGACTAATGCCCACAGAGGAGGAAATCAGGCAGTGGGTCCGCGAGGAGCGTGCGGCCATCAAGGCCGAAGAACAGGCTGCGTGTCCGCACGCCATCTCCGGGACTTGGACTGACGGCGTGATTACCTGTGACCAGTGCGGCAAGGTCATAACAATGGCCGACGCCCGCAAGGGAGGCCACGCCTAATGCCACTTCAGGTCTACCGGTGCTCGGAACACGGAGAGTTCGACATCTATCTATCCTTCCGTGACGACGTGCCGCAGATCGCCCACTGCCTGACCTGTGGGGTCGTATCGCCGCATATCATCAAGCCCCCTGCGGGCATCAAGGTTGTCCGGGGCTGGAACGAACAGGCGAACGAGATGCAGCGAGACCCCTACACCCAGGCCAAGTACCAGGCCACCCACATGTACCACGAACAGAAGGACTTGGGTGTGAGGGTGGACAAACCAACTGAGGCAGGGATACAGGCGGCAGCCGCCGAGATAGCCGGGAAGAAAACCTGGCGCGACGGCAGCAAGCCCCCAATCCGAGAAAAGAGGTAAACATGGCATACCCAGCCACATTGGCCGTTGAATACAAGACGGCCTACGAGACCGGATCAACCCAGCTTTATCCCATCGGGCAGAAGGCGGCGACCCCGGACGGCTCCATCTACCGCTACTGCATGATGGGCTCGACCATCGGTGTCGCCAATAAGATGTACCAGGGGGCGGCGACCGCCGTTGCCAACTGGACTACGCAGGCTCACACCGTCGCTCTAGCTGTCGGGGACACGGAGATTTCCTTCAAGGACGGTGGCACCGCCTTCACCGCCGACCAACTGGCGGGCGGTACCATTCTTGTTCAGGAGACCGACGACCTCGGCCACATCTACCGCGTAAAGTCCAACATCGCCACGGCAGCCAACGAGACCGTTTGCCAGCTTGAGGATGGCGTGACAGTGAAGGTGGCGGTTGCGGTCGCGGGGGGCAACGTTCTCACGGCCAACCTGAGTCCGTGGCGGGAGATTATCATCACCCCGCTCACGACCCCGACCAACATGGTCGTCGGCATCCCCCGCGTTATCATCGCCGCCAGCGCCTTCGGGTGGGTGCAGAGCCGTGGTGTGGCGAGCTGTCTCGTATCCGGCGCCCCCTTGCCGGGTAACATCGTCATCCCCGGTGGGGCCGCTGGTTCAGCGGGCATCGCCGCAGGCCAGACGACGAACGCCACGGTCTACTATGGGCGGATGCTCAACCTCGGCATTGACGGAGACTTTGGCGCGATATTCCTGACCTTGGAGTAGCGATGAGCATCATTCCATTCCAGACATCCACAGTCCAGAGGTCACCTCTAGGGCTGGAGCACAAGGAGGGGGCCGGGTTCGGGCGTGTCTATCGATACGCCAAGAACGGCCCTCAAGCCCTAGCCGCAGGGGTATTCGCGCAGGGGCCTATCAACGAACTTGGTCACGCCAATCTCGCCGTGGCAGTCGCCAAGTCGCCTACGGCAAGCACCATCAGCGTCACGGTCAAACAGGCGAAGGTGGATACGGACGACTACAAGGACGGGTTTCTCTACATCAACGACGTGGATGGGCAGGGCTACGTCTACGACGTGATAAGCAACCTGTCGGTGGGAGCGTCAGAGGCAGGCACCGCCTGTGCCGTCACAATCGACAGTGAGCTTGTCGTGGCGCTCACCACGTCATCTGAGGCCACCCTTATCAAGAACCCCTACAAGGGGGTTACGCTCCCGCTCCTCAAGGCGTTCGCGCCCATCGCGGGCGTGACGCCTGTGGCGGTTGCCGCCAACGCCTACTTCTGGCTTCAGGTCAGAGGCCCGGCGGCGGTACTTCAAGAGGGGACGCTGTACGTCGGCAAGCCCGTGGCGCTCAGCAACAAGACGCGGGGCGCGGTGACACTGGCGAAGCAGGTCATTCCTGTTCCCTCCAACACGTATGGAGAAGTGGGCGGCGACGGGCTCACGGAGGCTTTCGACTTCACCCAGGATGCCCTCAAGACACGCATCAGGGCGGCGGCGGTGACGACCTCCCCGACAGAAGTGCTCACGGAGATTTCGGGCGCGGCGACGCTACCTGAAGTCATCCTAGGGTACTGCCTCGACCCACGAGCGGACACGGAGTACGCCCTGATTGACCTGAGAATCGCATAGACAAACCATTCGCTAGGAGGCAGGAGATTGATGAAGACATGCTACGAGGTTGAGTTACGGATCAAGGAGATGGATACTCCCGACACTTCGGGGAATGGTCCCTTCACCCCCGCCGATAGTCCAGAGAAGGGCATGAAGATCATGGTCTACCCTGAAGTGCTGGATAATCCGGCGGCAGTGGAGATCATTGTCAAGCAAATCTGCCAAGCGTACCAAAGGGAATCATTCAGCGTGTAACGAAACAAACCTATTCGCTAGGAGGCAGGAGGTAAAAAGCGAATGGTGCAAACTGTTAAGAGTAAGGTTCTGCCAGCGGACCTGACCGAGATTCGGGCAGCGTCCACCGCAAGCGGCGGCACGGCGTTGACCACGACCGCGACCGGAACGGGAACGCCGACCGCATTGGGCATCGTGCCCATCCCCTATGGGGCGGACTACCTGAGTATCACGGCCCGCAACTTCGCGGGGTGTGCGGTGGCCCGCGTATCTCTCAACCCGTACCTGACCATCTTCTACACCGTCAACGCCGGTAGCACCGTGACCGACATCTCAGCCGAGATGCAGGACGGGGACACAACTGACGTGGCGATAGATGACTTCGCCATCACCGGCACGGGCTATATGTATGTCGGCGCCGACCTCCCCTTCCGAGGGGTCAGTATCGACGTCGGCACCGGCCCGAACGGGACCGCCAGCGAACTGACGGTGAAATACTGGAGTTCTACCGGCGCGTGGGTGGACATCTCTGACACGGACTCCACTGAGAGCGGTGGCAACACCAGCCTCGCGGTGGACGGGTCTGTCACATGGACGGTGCCCGCTGCGTGGAAGAAGGCGTCTCTCGGCGTCACCGGCGACACCCTCCCCACGGCCCAGTCCCAGAGTTCACCCCAATACTGGACTCGCTGGGAGTGGGCTGCGGCACTGGACTCCGACACCGACATCGCGCAGATGTTTGCTCTCAACCGCTCGACCGCCTACGCGGAACTCCTTGAGGGGCAGACGCTAGAGATTGGGCTGACCAACCGCAGGGTAGGTTGCATTCAGGGCATCACCAACGCGGGCACCGCGAACCTCGTGGTCAACGTTGGGGCGGTGGCAGCTGAAGAGTTTGACTGATGACTATCACGGGTAGCGCAACGCCACGAGCGCGTATCCACATCACCCGCCCCCAGGACTGGGGCGCGGGGTGTGGAACTGACTACTGGGCCAACTGGGGCGACCTGACGATGGGCGATACCCTTGCGTCAGACCTGGTTGCAAACGGGTGGCTGACATCAGGATTCAGTCAATTGGCCGGCTCTCTGGCCGATCTTCTGACCTCCGCAGACGCAGGCACGACGGGCGGGCTTAACCTGGCCACGGTCAGCGACTACATCATCTCGCCGTTCGTCTTTGGTGACTACGCCCACGGCCAGATGGCGGCGGGGATACTGGGCTACACCCCGACGACTCTCAACATGGAGTGTTACGCCCGCCTTGCGGCGAACGCCGATGAAGAGGAGACTGGCTTTGGGTTTCTTGAGGCGGGTGTTGACGCCAACGCGCTTGTGAAGGCTGACCTGATGGCCTACGTCACTTCTGACGGCACCAACTTCTCGCTTGAGAGCGGCGCGGCTGCGGCAGCGGGCTCGACTGACAACACCAACCCTCACCTGTTCAAGATAGAGTTGGCGGCAGGAGCCGCCATCAAGTGGTACATCGATGGCACTCTTCAGGCCAACACCCTGGCCCTGCAAGCCGATCTGTGGCCCTGCGCCTGGGGTGCGGGCACCAAGGCGGCGACTGGAACCAACGACCCCGTGATTAGCTGGACGCATATCTGGTATAGCTAATGGCTAGGGTCTGGCTTCCCATCGGCGCAGCGATCCGTAATCCCAAAACGGAGCGGCAGGCGATACTCATGCGCCTGAAGCAGCTCAACTACCACGTTGTCGGTGCGGAAGACCCCGAGATGGTGGAGATGTCCCAGTTGAGGGACATCCTGGCGATGTGCGAGGAGAAGGCCAAGATACCGGAGATTCTGACGCCGAGGCCGCGCTACACCAAGAAGCAGGTAGGGGAGGCATTGAAAGACCTCAAGGAGTTCAAGGACGCCCGTGCAGCGGGGCGTAGGAGGCTGTATTGATGAAGGCTATTGATTTCCTGATTTGGCTCAGGGATGAGGTCAGGTGTTGCCCTACGAGCAAGGAGGGGGCAGGGCTTGGAAGCCCCTCTAACGGTGAGCTTAGGCGGTGGCTGAAGAATGAGTCGGTCATAGTGAATGGCCTCTACGTCACTCCTGGGCAGACGGTTGAGTGGCCTATAACGGAGTTGGTTTTCTTCCCGTCAGGAAGGTTGAAGACGACCATTATCTAGGGAGGCTGAAATGAAAGTCCGAAACATCAACGACGAATGGGTGGTGCTGGACGACGGTGCGGTGGTGAGCCGCCACGACTCCAAGAAGGCTGCTCTGCTCTCCATCGGCTACCGAGGCCGACCGATTCCTAAGCCACCGGCTCCGGAGCCTGCGATGGTGGCGACTCCTGCGTTCCTGAAGAGGAAGGGGAAGAAGTGACAATCACATCAGGTAGCGGAGGGCGTGGCGGTGGCAGCACTAGGCAGGTGGATGTCATCATCGCTGATGAAACCTCGCTGTCCGCCGCTGGCGCACTGGGAGACCTTAGCGTGATTGGCTTGGTGGTTCCTACCTTTGACTCCGCCGCTCTTACTTTTCAGGTGAGCACAGTTGGCACCACCTATTACAATCTGTACGACGAGGCTGGTAATGAGGTCGTGATTCCGGCTAGCACCTTCAACCGCGTAGTTGCTGCACCTCTGGAATTGCGGGGATGGAGATTCGTGAAGGTGCGGAGTGGCACTTCAGCGGCTGCTGTAAACCAGACTACGGCAGCAGTGACTATCACATTGCAACTGGGTGAATAGATGCCCCCTCTCCCGATCCGTGTGAAACCCCGCCGAACCAGACATCGTGGCCGCCAGAGTGGAGCAATCGGGCCGGGGGGTGGCGGCTATTACGTTGGCATCGCCAAAGGGGCTAACAGCCGTTACATAACCTGGGTGGACATTGGGGAAGTCTGGGTCTGTGACAGCATCGACGCTACTGCCGCCGAGCGGGTTTGGTGGCCCAAGTCCAATGGGCTCACGAGTAAGTCCACTACGACTGACCATTGGGGAAACCTCAACCGAGTCTATGTAGACCCCAACAATGCCTTGCACTGGCTACTGTTCTCAGGTGGGGGTATCCACCGCACAACTGACAACGGGGAGACGTGGGCCATTGCCCTAGATTTAGCGGCTACTACGCCGATGTGCGACTGTATCTGGGACAGCGCCGACAGCGTGTTTTATGCCATATCGGGTAAGTGGCGTACTGTTGCCACCACCGCTACAGGCAACGGCAAGATATACAGTTCTCCGACCGGCGCGACGTGGACAATACAGGATGCAGGCGCTGCTCTCCCCTCAGGGGCCGCTAACGACCTCAATAGCATCGTGAAGGTTGCTACCAATGTCTACATCGTCGCGGCAACCGGTACCGCCACCGATACCTCTGCTAACGATGCCTTCCGAGGTCTCTTTCGCGGAGACTTCAACCAAGTTGGCGCATGGACAGACGTGACGCCAGCAGGTCTTACAGGAACCGGCAAGAATGCTCGCCGCCTAGTTGTCAGCCCCAACAACGCTACGACGGTTTACGCTACCTTCGGGAAGTATGGATCGAGTACAACCCCCTCCGTCTGGCGGGGCACATCAATGGATGGCACACCTGCTTGGACGGACATCACTCCTTCTGGCATTACGGCAGCACAACGGGACTTCCGCGAGATAGCCGTGCTGGATGCCGGAAGTGGAAACGACACACTGTACGTCACGGCGATGCGCCCCAATTCTGGCGGTGAGGACACGGGTGGAATTTGGCGGGCAACTACCGCGAACGGGACTCCCTCATGGACGCGGATAACAAACGGTGACCTGACCCCACCCACTCAATATGGCATTACCGATTACTGGAACGGTGGGGACATCAGCGCCACGGGATTACTTGTGGAGGATGCTGACACCATCATGTTCACGTCTCCGAGTGGGGGCGGGACAGATGGCATCTATCGTTCTACCGACGCTTCAACGGGGCCGACTTGGGCGCAGGTAGTTTGCTATAATCCCGCCTCACTGACCTGGATTGGGGCAGGGGCACTCGCAACTGCAGGTAAGGTGGCCTTCCACCAGACAAGCCCAGAGCGGACGCTGTTCTGCTACAACGATTGGGAGGCGTTTTACTCGTTAAACGGTGGTCGCACCTTTGTTCAGGAAGACGACGCGAACAACAATATGGACCCTGGTGAACTTCTCACCCATCCCACGACGGCAGGAACTGCTTATGTTATGGGCGGGGTGAATGAGAGCCAGAACACAGACATCAATTTGACTACGGATTGGGGTGCTAACTGGACTAATGACTGGGGCTCCAACATAGCAACCTCAAACCCTGTTCTCCCTCAGGGGGGGCACCAGGGTGGCTACATTGATGTAACGGCAAGCAAGCTTTATGTGGCAACGAGAGGGGCAAGCGCAACCAATGCGGGTGTCTGGTGGCGCCCGCTCGGTGCTGGCGGCTGGACAAATATCAATGGAGACTCAGGCGGCGGGGCTCAAGATTGGTCTGACGGAACTACGACTAATGCTTGCTGGAGAATAACCTGCGTTGCAGTAGACGAAGCCAACTCAGGAACTATGTATGTATCGTTTAAGGGGGGAGATGGAGCCCCCGTTCCTCAGTATGGCGCTGTCTACAAGAGCACCAATGGTGGAACGAACTGGACGGACATTACTCCCTCCGCTACCTATGGAGCTAGCACCGCCGAGCCGCAAAACCTTCAAGTCCACCAGCCTTCGGGCGACCTGTTCATGGCATCAGAGGATAGAGGTAACCGCGCTGGCGGTTTGTATCGCCTAGCCTATGGTGGTGGCGCGGGAGATTGGGTTCAGATAGTCGCTGACTATGACCCACATGGGTTCTGCTTCGGCCCGACGTGGACGGGGCAGGTGTACGCTGACCTCACCATCTTCCTCGCGGGATTCGACAATGGGCTGGCGAAATACAGGAATGGAGCGGAGACCGATATGAACTACCGGCTCACCAACCGCAGACCGGACATGCTCTACGTTAAGTACGAACCTCGCTGGGATGTGCTCTATGCGGGTCTGCGTGGCGGTGGCCTCGTTAGATTGGTGAATCCATAGGAGGAAACTGATGGAACACGGCAAGCACAAGAAAGGCCCTCACAAGATGAACGGCCACATGATGAAGGGGAACTCAGGTGGAAAGAAACCGAAGCGGCAGTCTAAGCGCCGATAGTGGCGTGCGGGCAGTAGTGGCGCTGGCTATGGGCCATATGACAATTCCAGCAGAGGACTCGAAAGCCTGATGGGAATCCTTCGCGTCTTAACCAAGCATAAAAGGGATAGCCTCGTCGTTCTACCATTCGGCGATGTTCTCTCCCCCCGCCGTCGATATGGTCGATGGTTAAGAACTCGTGCTGTTGCTCTGAGCAACAGGCACATTCACCGCCATAATGATGGAGAACGGCAAGTCGTGTTGCTTGGCGCTGCCGGTATTCACGCTCTCGCAAAACACTTCTGCCCACGCGAGTTTGGTAATCATGGACTACCTGCCGGGAGCGTTCTGGGTGGCGTTCGCGCCACCGCTGCGAGGCTTCTCTTAGTAGGCGCTTCCGCCGTTCTTCGTCAGGAGGCTCTAGCATGATGTCAGTTTATACCCCCACGTGCATCATTGTCAAGAAGAAGGGCCAAAGAAGGGGGAAGTGATGCCGCTCCCGAAGGGTACGCGATACAGGTGGAAGAACGGTGTCCGCCTCGCGTTCAAGGGGAACAAGGTAATCGAAACCAAGAAGAAGGGCGGGAAGGCTAAGAAGGTGAAGTAGATGGCAGCAGTACCCCGTCGCGCTGAATACCACGACTACATCTTAGACGTGCAGGGTAGGCCCATCCCGGGCACTACGGTCAACGTCTACCAGGTCGGCACGACCACGGCCATCACGGAGACCATCTACGCCGACGCCACAGGCGCTACGTCGCTTACCAACCCACTGACCACGGACTCATTGGGGTACATCCAGTTCTACCTTGACCGGCCCAAGATCGTGGACCTGGCGGTCTCCAAGACGGGGTACACGTCGTTCACGCTGGAGGACGCGGCGGTCCGCAGGGCGGGGACGATGGCGGCGGCATTTACAGTCGCGTCAAACGATGCCACGGATGCGGCCAAGGCCACCGCTGACTACGTGTGCGACGGCGTAGCCGACGATGAGGAGATAAACGCTGCGATTGCAGCATTGGGCTCTTTCGGTGGAACGGTTGAGTTGTCTGAAGGCGACTTCAATATCACTGCCACCATCGTTCTTGAGCATGCGACAAACCTCATCGGCCAGGGCATCAACTCCACCAACATCGTGGTCACTGTCGGCTCTGCCATAGACATCATCAGTTCTAATGGACAGGCTATCACCTACCCGCGTGTCGCCGACATGTACCTGTTCGGGCGTACCGCTTCCGCTTCTGGCAAGGGCATCAATATGAACGGCTGGACGGACGGCATCGTTGAAGATGTGGAGGTTCATAACACCAAGGACAGCGGAATCTATGCTGACGCTACCGTTCTGGCAACAGGCGTGAACACACTGAGAAATGTACTGGTGGCGGGCACTTTCCGCTATGGTTTCGAGTTAACTCAGGTCTTTGGCTGGAACCTAGACATGATTAACGCCTACCAGTGTTACAGCGGTGGCTACTTCGATGGCTGTGGCGAGATGTGGCTGACCTCCCCTGAGTTTGCATCATCTATCGGGGGCATCAACGACGGGAGAGGAGCACACTTCGCAAGCTGTCTCAGGATGAAGATTATCAAACCCTGGCTCGACGATAACTACGGCATGGGTCTGCGTATCGACGGCACCTCCACTGAGTGCGAAGTTGACGGTGGGCATCTCAGGGGTAATGCCCTGACTTCCGACACCGAACAGGGGCTAGTCATCGGGTCGGTCATCAAGGTTCACGGGATGCACATCTCAGACGAGGCGGCGTCAACTAACGGGTTGTATCTATACGCCGCTACCAACAGCGAGTTCTATGGCAACAGTTTCAACGTGGCGAATGTCGGCTTCTACGGTGAGGCAGCGACCATAAATTGTGAGATTCACCACAACGACCTGACGAACACAGGAACAACATTTCAGGGGGTTGATCTCACGCGAAACACGGTTCGCGACAACAGGCCAGTAGGTGTTTGCCTCAGTTCCGCTCCTGCCCCTGAAGGCATGGCTACCACCCTCTTTGACGACTTCGACAAGTACCAGACGTGGATAGAGGCGGAGACCCCCTGGATTCTGAACAAAGGCTCAGATGGAGCCTGTGCTGACCCCGTAATCGTCAACGATAAGGGGGGCATCGTCCGGCTCGTCACGGCCGCCGCTGCGCCTATGACCGTTGCCACGGACGGGTCTCAAATCATCGGCGCGAAACCGTGGTCGGTGGACATGGGGAGTCTAGTCTTCGAGGCGCGGCTGAGGATAGCCACCGCCACCACGGGCGTTCAGATATGCGTTGGGCTCACTGACGTGACAACCCTGGAGATGCCCGCCACCATCTCAGGCACGACCATCACCACGAACTTCTCGAACGGGTGCGTGTTCGTCTACGACACCACCCAAACCACCGACCAGTGGTACGCGGTAGGTGTAGCGGGCGACACCGACGCGACAGGCAACGCCATCACCGGAACGGCCCCCACCGCCGCCGTGTACCAACGGTTGCGTATCGAAATAGACTCGCTCAATGTCGCCCGCTTCTACATCGATGGTGTGCTGAAGGTTAGCCTCACGGCCAACGCCTGCACGGCAGCGACCTCTATCTACCCCACGGTTGTTGTGACGGGCGACTCAACCGCAAAGACGGTTGACGTGGACTACATCAGCGTATCAGCGACGAGAGTGGCGTAGGAGGCTAACGTGCCGATAATTTTGTCAGGTGGCGGCCTCAGCGGTACGGGGGGCTCAACCTATTCAGGCACCCAGATACGAACAGCACTCGCTCGCAAGGCGTTCGCTGGCCAGTATCCCATCGACATCGACACCACGAGCGTAGGCACGACAACCACCGTCGTCATCAGCGACCTGGCGTTCGGGTCTTCGGGCGCGACGACGACGAAGTATCACGATGTCTGGATATACATTGCTTCCCTTGAGGGCGGTGGCCCCTCCATTGGCGAAATCTCCAAGGCTCTGACCACGGGAGGTTTCACGGTGGCGTCGGGCACGATTACGGTAGCGCCTGCCTTCAGTCTCGCGGTGCAGACCTCCACAGACCTGATCTTCCACTACGACCTCCACCCGGACGATCTGTGGAACGCCATTCAGTTGACGCTTCGCAACCTACGGTTCCACTCCTACCTCCCGGTCACGCTGGTGACGGATGGAGACATGGAAGATTCCGGGGTCACGAATTGGGCGTCGATAGGGTCTCCCACGACGAACGCCAAAGCGGCCACGGTGTTCCAGTTCGGCAGACAGGCGCTACACCTTGTCTCTGACGCCACAGACGAAGGGGCGACTTCCAATAGTGTCCCCGTGGGGCAGGATGACGAGAATCTGACATTGGCGGTGCCCATTAGGCTCCTGTCCGGGTCCGTGGACGTGATTCTCTACGACGCTACGAACTCCACCGCTCTCAAGACGGTGGCGGTGAGCGATCTGGAGACCGTGATGGTCTACTTCCAGCAGGCGCCCGGCTCAACAACGAAGAACGTCACGGTGAGAACCGAATCCTCCACCGCTGCTTCGGAGTGGTACGTCGGGCCGGTCTCACTCCTCTCTGACAGGCGCTCACGCTACTCTCTAGACACGTCTTCCGTAGCAAGGGCCTCTGATGTCCAGGAACTCTATACCCTTCCTCTTGGCCAACAGGTTGAGACTGACGTGTACCTGATGGGCGAGCCGTTCGAGCCCATCACCCGCCAGGTAGAACGGGACGACCGGAGCAACTTCATCAATGTTGTGCTCGACTCCAACGCCCCGGTTTTTATGAAGGCGTGGCAGCGTTGGCCGGAGTTGGCTTCTGACGCCGATGTCACATACGCCGACAGGGACACCATCGTTCAGGGGGCCATGTACTACTTGGAGATGCAGCGGGCCGCGAAGCACTATGCGGACAACCCAGCCCTTGCTTCCAAGCACGAACAACGGGCGAAGACTTACAAGGCTGATTACGACCGCATGACCGGCATCGTGCCCGTTGAGTTCGAGGAATCTCTGCCTAATAGGACTATGGTGAGATTCCTATGAGTGAAGCGCTCATCAACGGGTCTCCCTACCCAATTGCCGTAGACCGTGACGGATTACAGTGGCGGGTAATCGATGTGGGTGGGGAAATAAGCGAGACGTGGGAGGACTGGTCGGGTGGGATGGGGGAGTGTGAAAGGAAGTCCGGAAGAGGGTACTTCTTCTCGGACGGATGGGACGCCACACAGCAGGGCGTTCTCAGGCTCTCGCCCACGGTTCAGTCTTTACAGTCCGTCGCCCTTTCAACGGGGCACGGTTACTTCTTCGAGGCGGTGGGCGCGGGCGCGGCCCCGACTTACGACACCGACATAACAGGCGACACGCTGGGCACCGCCGCGACCAGCCTGACCTTGGGCAACCTCAATGTCACCACCGAGGCCAACCGACTAGTTCTCGTCTTCGTTTCTTCGGCCACGCAGGACATTGACATCGCCGCGACCGTTACGTTTGCCGGCCAGCAATGCACTAGGTTCTCCAACTGTAACCGTACAGGCATGAGCAGCGAATGCTGGTATCTGGTCAATCCCCCTTCGGGGAACGGGGCAACCGTTATCACGCTTCAGGGCGCGGCCTCCCATCTCGCCGCCTCTGCCTGTAGTCTGTACGGCGTCAACCAGACGACCCCGATTACGACAGGCAAGACTGATAGCGGCAGTGATGCAGCGGTCAGTCTGATACTTACCGGCTCAACCACGAACGACCTCATTGTCTGTGGGGTCGGCGTGGCGGGAGCCAAGACGGTCGCGGCGGGGGCGGGGGAGAGTTTGCAGTGGACGGACAACGACGGGACGAACATCACCACGGGCGGCGTCACTCAGGCTGGCGCTGCAGCGGGCGTAGCCCTGACCCCCAGTTGGACGGGGGCGGCGGCGTTCGCGGCTATAGGCGTAGCGGTCAAGGGTGGGACAGCGACCTACCACTACTGTGCCGACGCCAGTGCGACTTATCTGGACTCCGCCACGGGGGGGGGTTGTATCTGGAAGTTGCGGTATGACTCCGCTGATGGGGTGACGGAGGTCGGGGGACTCGCTGCCTCGACCGCCACAGCGGGGAGCACATCAACGACCCTCGAGGACAGCACCGCGCCGTTCGGTGAGGCCAGCGCCTACGTCAACAGGATTGTCAGACTCACAGGCGGCACGGGCGCGGGGCAGTACCGCCGAATCTCTGCTCACACATCGAGCCAGCTCACCGTTACGGCATGGGAGACGACTCCCTCCACTGACACCACGTATCAGATTCTCGACTCCTACTGGGTTTCGGCCGCGACGTTTGGCCGCCCTACCTATTTCATCAGCAAATGGAAAGTCCCCTGCGGGGCGGGTAAGAATACCCAAGAGCTGACCACCGTCGCCGCACCGCTCTCCCTCGATACATGGACTTCTAAGTCTGAGCCCGACGCCCTCCATCTCACCACTTATCAGAAAGGCTCAGTGGCCCATATCGCTGGGGCAAGTACGGCCAACACCGTCGGGAGTGAGGACTCTGCCGATACGGCACTTGTAACCATCGGCACCAGCATTGGGGACACATCTACCAGCATCACGGACTTGATTGAATGCCAAGGATTCCTCTTCCCTCTCAAGGAAGACGGGATGTACGAACTCGACTCAGACGGGGTGGCGCGATTGGTGGATGGGGGGCTGTCCCGCGCCAACGTGGACGACTCTAACGGTAGAACATCCTCCGCGTTCGGAGACATGATTATCGCTCCCTATAACTCCCTCCTGCGCTACCAGATAGGGTCGGGTGTCATCCCTATTGGGCAAGAGGAACTGCCGAACTTCCGGCGAGTGGAGAATACAGGTATCAATCCGCCGCTAGACCGCCGTCCCGTGGCGACCGCCAGGGCGGGAAAGTACCTCTACACCTGCTACAACTCCGAGACTAAATCTATGCTGGAGCAATGGAGACTCCGCACGACAGGCGACCCCGCAGGACATGAATGGCTGGGGCACTCCGTCCGCGACCTCTCTCTCTCTAAGGGGATGTTTGTTGACTCGCAGAACCGATTGTGGTTGAAGGGGGCCGACGCTGACAATGACCTTCGTGCGATTCAGGTCATCGAATTGGACAAACAAGGTGGATTGAACACTCAGTACCGTCGGGGTCTGATCTCCGAGGTCTACACCTTCTATGGTGACGAATGGGTGCCGAACGACGGGGATCAGGTGCAGTTGGTGGCAGACGAGATAGAACTAGCAGGAGGATGGGATGCCCAGGCGTCTCTGCAGTTACAGGTCTACCGCGACAACGGCAACACCGCCGAAAGCGTAGGGTCGGCCATCACCACCGCCGGCGTCACCATCCGTAACTGGACGACAGGAACGACCGATACAGCTTACCGTGTGCGCCCCGTTCTTCAAGTTACAACCAGCGCGACCTACACTCCCCTAGCCGTTGATCCAGTGGTCTTGAGACGAAGAATCAAGGCTCGTAAGCCG